>Ga0193752_1000559_pt1 | contig 35159 bp, 33 predicted proteins | sample H1c1metaG_FD_144924 | JGI IMG/M metagenome (GOLD analysis project Ga0193752, IMG submission 144924) | Soil microbial communities from a riparian zone of the East river system, Colorado, United States - H1c1 | ecosystem: Environmental > Terrestrial > Soil > Riparian zone | place: USA: East River... | reverse complement strand
ACCAAGAAGGGCGGCGCGTCGAGCCGCAAGCAAGTCCGCGAGGCCACCGCTCCCCGGGTCAACGTCCCGCGCCAATCCAAGCGCCCAACGGAAAGAAGCAACCAGCGCCGCAGCCGCGGCTCCTGAAGCAGTTTCGAAGGGCGGATGCGCCCTTCGACTGGGGGCCGGGAGGCTTGACGCCCTATACAAGTCTTATATAAGATTTGTACATGACGAAGAACAAGGCGAAGATCAGCACCTTCTCCGCGACCCTGCGCGACCTCGAGATGCTGGAGGTCGTAGCGCGCTATCACGGGCTCAACAAGAGCGCCACCATCGTCAGCCTGATCCGCCGGGAATTCTGGCGCGCCTTTCCCGGCGGCACCGATCGCATTCGTCCTGACCGCGGAGCCAAGGTAGAGAAATGAAATATCTCGTTCTGATCCTTCTTGCACTGTCCGGCAGTGCGTATTCCCAAGCCATCAAGATAGGAGAGCTGAATAGCTACAAAGTATTCCCCGCCTTCCTCGAGCCCTACAAGAAGGGCTGGGAGCTGGCCGTAGAGGAGATCAACGCCGGCGGCGGCCTGCTCGGGCGCAAGCTAGAGATCGTGTCGCGCGACGACGGCGGCACGCCGGGGGACGCCGTGCGCGCGGCCGAGGAACTGCTGTCGCGGGAAAAGGCGACGGTGCTGATGGGCACGTTCGCGTCGAACGTCGGGCTGGCGGTGGCCAGCCTGGCCAATCAGCGCAAGGTGCTGTTCCTCGCCGCCGAGCCGCTCACCGACAAGATCGTCTGGGAAAACGGCAACCCCTATACCTTCCGCCTGCGCCCCTCGACTTATATGCAGACAGCGATGCTGATTCCCGAGGCGGCGAAGCTGAAGAAGAAGCGCTGGGCCATCGTCTATCCGAACTACGAGTACGGACAGTCGGCGACGGCCTCCTTCAAGAAGCTGCTCAAGCAGGCGCAGCCGGACGTCGAGTTCGTCGCCGAACAGGCGCCGCCGCTCGGCAAGATCGATGCCGGCGCGGTGGTGCAGGCGCTCGCCGACGCGAAGCCCGATGCGATCTTCAGCTCGCTCTTCGCCGCCGACCTGCAGAAATTCGTGCGCGAGGGCAACACGCGCGGCTTGTTCAAGAGCACCCCGGTCTTCAACCTCCTCGCCGGCGAGCCCGAATACCTCGATACGCTGCGCGACGAGACGCCGGAGGGCTGGTGGGTCACCGGCTACCCCTGGAGCGAGATCAACACACCCGAGCATCGCCGCTTCCGCGAAGCGTATGAAAAGCGCTGGAAGGATTACCCGCGCGCCGGCTCGGTCGTCGGCTACACCTCGGTCTACGCGGTCGCCGCGGCGGTGAAGACGGCCCAGTCCGCCGACACCGGGAAGCTCATCGCCGCGCTCAAGGGACTCGAAATGCCCTCCCCGTTCGGCCCGATCGTCTGGCGCACCATCGACCAGCAGTCGACGATGGGTGCCTACGTCGGCCAGCTCGCCCGCAAGGACGGCAAGGGCGTGATGGTGAACTGGCGCTATGCCGACGGCGCGAAATACCAGCCCTCCGACCAGGAAATCCGCGCGCTGCGGAAGGACTAGACCGCCGCGGTGAGCGGCTCCGCCGTCCTGCTGCAGTTCCTCAACGGGCTCGCCGGCGCGAGCTCGCTGTTCCTTGTGGCCGCCGGGCTGTCGCTCATCTTCGGCGTCAGCCGCATCGTCAATTTCGCGCACGGCTCGCTCTACATGCTCGGCATGTACCTCGCGGTCTGGCTGTCGGGGCCGCTCGGCTTCTGGCTCGCCGTGCCGCTCGCGGCGCTGGGCGTAGGACTGCTGGGCTGCGTGCTGGAAGTCCTTCTGCTGAGAAGGATCTACAAGGCGCCCGAGCTGTTGCAGCTGCTCGCCACTTTCGCGCTGGTGCTCATCATCAAGGATCTGATTCTCTGGACCTGGGGTGCCGAAGACCTGCTGGGCCCGCGCGCACCGGGCATCGCCGGCGCGATGAGCATCGCCGGCAGCCTGTTCCCTCAGTACGACCTGTTTCTGATCGCGGTCGGGCCGCTGGTATTCGCCGCGCTTCATCTGATCCTCACCAGGACCCGATGGGGGATCCTGATCCGCGCGGCGACGCAGGATCGCGAGATGGCGGCTGCGCTCGGCGTGAACCAACGCCTGCTGTTCACATCGGTGTTCGCGCTCGGCGCCCTCCTCGCCGGCCTGGGCGGTGCGCTCGCCATCCCGCGCGAGCCGGCCAACCTCGAGATCGACCTTTCGCTTATCGCGGACGCCTTCGTCGTCGTCGTGGTCGGCGGCCTGGGCTCGATTCCCGGCGCTTTCCTCGCCGCCTTGCTGATCGGCGAGGTCAAGGCTTTCTGCATCGCGCTCGGCTACTCGAAGCTGACGCTGGCGATCGAGTTCGTGGTGATGGCGGTAGTGCTGGTGCTGCGGCCCTGGGGCCTGCTCGGCCGGCCGCAGAACGAGGCCCCTGCCTCGGCCCTCGCCGCCCCCCCGCTGCGCTTCGCTTCGATCGAGAAGGCGGCCTGCGCCATCGCCCTCGCCCTGCTGGTGGCCGTCCCCGCCTTCTCCGGTCAGTACGCGCTGGTCCTGCTCACGGACATCCTGGTGTTCGCGCTGTTTGCAGTCAGCCTGCACTTCATCATGGGCCCGGGCGGCATGACCTCGTTCGGGCATGCGGCCTACTTCGGCATCGGCGCCTATGCGGCCGGGATCCTGGTGCTGCGCTCGGGAGTGCCCGCCGAGATCGCGCTCCTCCTTGCGCCGCTTGCTGCTGCCGGTGGTGCGCTTGTTTTCGGCTGGTTCTGCGTGCGCCTGTCAGGCGTGTACATGGCGATGCTCACCCTCGCGTTCGCGCAGATCGCCTGGTCGGTTGCCTTCCAGTGGGACCGCGTCACCGGCGGCTCCAACGGCCTGATCGGCGTGTGGCCCCCGCAGTGGCTTTCCGCCAGGACTTCGTACTACTACCTCGCGTTGCTGCTGTGCGTGGCGGGGATCCTGTTCCTGTGGCGGGCATTGGGCGCACCGTTCGGCTATGCGCTGCGCGCCGGGCGAGACTCGCCGCTGCGCGCCGAAGCGATCGGCATCGACGTGCGCAGACAGCAATGGGCGGCGTTCGTCATCGCCGGACTGTTCGCCGGGCTGGCGGGCGCGCTGTTCGCTTTCTCGAAGGGATCGATCTCGCCCGAGACGCTGTCGGTTCCGCGCTCGGTGGATGCCCTGGCCATGGTGCTGCTCGGCGGCATCCAGACGCTGACCGGACCGGTGTGGGGCGCCGCCCTCTTCACCTGGCTGCAGGACGCCGTATCGCGCGAGATCGACTACTGGCGTGCGGCGATGGGCGCCGTGCTGCTCCTGCTGGTGCTTGTGCTTCCGCAGGGCCTCGCCGGCCTGGCGACCCGATGGCCATCCTCGAAATAGAGCGCCTGTCGAAGGCCTACGACGGCGTGCAGGCGCTGCACGGCGTCTCGTTCGAGGTCGACGCCGGCGAGCTGGTGGCGATGATCGGTCCCAACGGCGCCGGCAAGACCACTTGCTTCAATATCGTGAACGGACAGATCCGACCCGACGAGGGGCAGGTGCGCCTCGAAGGAAAGACGCTCACCGGCATGGCGCCGCGCGCCATCTGGCGGCTGGGCGTCGGGCGAACCTTTCAGGTGGCTGCCACCTTCGGCTCGATGACGGTGCGCGAGAACGTGCAGATGGCCCTGCTGTCGCACGAGCGCCTGCTGGGTTCCTTTTTTCTGCGGGCAGAAGGTCTTTTCATTGAAGCGGCGAACGACCTCCTCGAGCGTGTCGGCATGGCTGACCAGGCAGCGCGCCCGTGCGCGGTGCTCGCTTACGGCGACCTGAAGCGCGTCGAACTCGCGGTGGCGCTCGCCCACCGCCCGCGGCTGCTCCTCATGGACGAGCCCACGGCCGGCATGGCCCCGGACGAGCGGCAGGCGCTTATGCACCTGGCTGCGGGCCTTGCCCGCAGCGACAACCTTGCGGTGCTGTTCACCGAGCACGACATGGACGTGGTGTTCGGCTTTGCCGATCGGGTGATCGTGCTGCACGGCGGCGAGATCATCGCCGCCGGCACGCCGGCGCAGGTCAGGAATGACGCACGGGTTCGCGAGGTCTACCTTGGCGATGCTTGAGGTTACCGGCCTTGGCGCGGGGTACGGACGCGCGCAGGTGCTGTTCGGCGTCGCCCTCGACGTGGCGCCGGGTGAAGTGGTCGCCCTCCTCGGCCGCAACGGTGCGGGCAAGTCGACCACCCTGAAGGCGATCATGCGGCTGATCGCACCCACAGCCGGGGAAGTGCGTTTCGGCGGGCACCGTATCGACGGCCTGGATTCTTACCAGATCGCACGGCTCGGCCTGGGCTATGTTCCCGAGGAGCGCCGCATCTTCACCGACCTCACCGTCGCCGAGAATCTGGAAGTTGGCCGGCAGCCGCCGCGGGCGGGGGCGCCGGCCTGGACATCCGAAAAGCTGCTTGCGCTGTTCCCCGAGTTGGCTGCGATGCTGCCGCGGCGCGCCGGCTCCCTCTCAGGCGGCGAGCAGCAGATGCTGTGCGTCGCTCGCACCCTGGCGGGCAATCCGCGGGCGATCCTGCTCGACGAGCCTTCCGAGGGGCTCGCACCGGTCGTGGTCGATCGGGTGGCGAAGTCGATCCTCGAATTGAAGGCCGCGGGCGTCGCCGTGCTCCTCGCCGAGCAGAGCCGAGCTTTTACGCAGCGCGTGGCGGATCGTTCCTATACTCTTGAAAAGGGACGGATCACCGATGGCCAATAGAGGACTGCTGCTGACGCTGACCGAGCCGCCGCCGGCGATGGAGGAGGAATTCAACGCCTGGTACGACGAGGAGCACATGGCGGAGCGGCTGGCGATCCCCGGATTCCGCTCGGCGCGGCGCTGGGTGGCGGACTGTCCGCCGGGACAGGGCAAGTATCTCGCCACCTACGAGCTCGACTCCCCTGCGGTGCTCGACTCCCCCGCCTACCTTGCGCGCTATAAGAACCAGACACCCTGGTCGCGCCGCTGCCTGGGCAAGGCCGTGGTCTTCAAGCGCTGGGCGTGCGAGCAGGACGGCAGCACCGATCCGCACCCGGGCGCGAAGGCCGTGGTCCTCGCGTTCGAGAATCGAGTCCTTTCCTTGCCTGCCATCGTCCAGATACGAAAGTTCACGGCATCCGCGGGAGAGAAGATCACTCTGTACGAGCTGGCCGAGATGTCGTCCTCCAGTGCCTACCGGCTCTATCAACCTTGAGCGGTACGCATGGCTCTCGGTCGCGGCGGCGCTCGCGACCATGGGCCTCAAGACGCTGGCGTGGTGGCTGACCGGCTCGGTCGGCCTGCTTTCCGATGCGCTCGAGTCCCTGGTCAACCTAGCCGCCGCGCTGCTCGCGCTCTGGATGCTGCGCCTCGCGGCGTCGCCGCCGGACAAGGCTCATCCGTACGGCCTGTCCAAGACCGAATACTTCGCGGCCGGTATCGAAGGAGCGCTGATCGTGCTCGCCGCCGCGGGCATCATCGTCACGGCATTGCCGCGGCTCGCGGCACCGCAGCCGCTCGAGATGGCGGGACTGGGGCTTGCCCTCAACATCGCCGCGACCGGCATCAATTTCGCAGTCGCCCTGGTCCTGCTGCGCGCGGGGAAGACCCACCGCAGCATCACGCTCGAGGCTGACGGCAAGCACCTCATGACCGATGTCTGGACTTCGGTCGGCGTGGTGGCCGGCGTCGCGCTCGTGCTCGCGACGGGATGGCTGGTGCTGGACCCCCTCGTAGCGCTGGCGGTGGCCGTCAACATCATCTGGGCGGGCGTCGGCCTGATGCGCCGCTCGGTCTCCGGGTTGCTGGATGCCGCGATCCCGCAGGCCGACCTCGACGAGATCGCGAAGATCTTCGCCGAGTACTCGCGTCGCTACGGGGTGTCCTTCCATGCCCTGCGCACGCGGCGCGCGGCGGCGCGGCGCTTCGTCTCGTTTCACCTGCTGGTGCCCGACGAATGGCCGGTCGCGCAGGCGCACCGGCTGTCCGAAGAAATCGAGGAGCGCGTTCGCGAGCTCATCGACGGCGCGACGATCGACACGCACATCGAGCCGATCTCGGACCCCGCCTCCTACGACGACCAGAAGCTGGACCGCTGAACGGCTAGAGGAAGCGGCAGGTCTCCTCGAAGCTCAGGCGCGGGTTGCGGGGGACGATCCCTTTGCCGGTGCCGTGGCCGATATTGACCAGGAAGTTCGACTTCAGCCTGCCGTCCGGGAAGAACGCGGCATCCGCCTTCGCCAGGTCGAAGCCCGACATCGCACCGCAATCCAGCCCTACAGCACGCAGCGCCATCAGGTAGTAGCCACCCTGCAGCGTGCCGTTGCGAAACGCGGTGATCTCGGTGTGCGCGCCCTTGTCCTTGAACCAGTTGATGGCCGCGGGATTGTGGAACATGCGCGGCAGGTTTTCCCAGAAGCGCGTGTCGTAGGCGACCAGGGCGACCAGAGGCGCCATCATGGTCTTTTCGAGGTTGGTCGCGCTTAGGGTCGGGCGCAGTTTCTCGCGCGACTCCTTCGAGCGCAGATAGACGATGCGCATCGGCTGGCTGTTCGCGCTGGTCGGGCCCCACTTCATCAGCTCGTGCGCCGCACGCAGCAGCTCCTCGGGGACCGGCTGGTCCGTGAAATCGCTGTGCGAGCGCGCGTCGCGAAGGATCCGATCCAGAATTTTCTCGTCAGTCATAATCCGTCCCTGATGGTCGACCTAACCAGTGTAGTGCGTCCCGGCGACGGAATCATCTGGGGCCAGGCTTGCGCCGAGCCGCAGACCCTCGTCGAGGCGCTGGTGGCACAACGTGCCCACCTTTCAGGAGTGGGAGTCTTCCTCGGCTCGAGCTACTCCGGAATCCTCACGCCGCAGCACGCCGACCACCTGCGCCTGGCGTCCTATTGCGGCACCGGCAGCAACCGCGCGCTTGCCGATGCCGGCGTGCTGGAGATCCTGCCGGTGCCCTACTCGCAACTAGGGGTGCTGATAAGAAACCAGAGAATAAAATCCGACGTGGTCATGGTGCAGGTGAGTCCGCCCAACGCGAAAGGCGAATACAGCCTGGGCCTCGGCGTCGAGTACCTGGCGCCGGCTCTGTCCAAGGCGCGGGCGGTGATCGCAGAGGTCAACGACCAAGTGCCCTGGACCTACACCGAGCCGCTGCTTCGCAAGGAGGATTTCGCTCTTGCCGTGCCCAGCTCGCGGCCTCCCGTATTCCTGGACTACAAGATCGGTGAGCTCGAGCGGACGATCGCGCACCAGGCCGCCGAATTCATCCCCGAGCGCGCAGTGCTGGAGTGCGGCATTGGGTCGCTGCCCAACGCCGTGCTCGGCGCCCTCAAGGACCGCCGTGGGCTCGGCTACCACTCGGGGGTGATCTGCGAGGCGGCAGCCGACCTCGACCTCGTCTCCTGCGCCGGCGGCGCGCTCATGGGGTCGCGGCGCCTGTTCGACTGGGCGCACGAAAACCCCCGGCTGCGATTGCATTCATCGGACTACACGCACGGCGCCCAGGTCCTGGCCGGGTTGGAGCGATTCGTCGCCATCAACTCCGCGGTCGAAGTCGATCTGACCGGGCAGGTGAACGGCGAAGTGGCGGGCGGCAGCTACGTCGGCGCTGTGGGCGGCGCGCTGGACTTTGTGCGCGCGGCCAACGCCTCGCCAGGCGGCGTTTCCATTGTTGTCTTGCCCGCAAAGAGAATCGTCGAGCGCCTGTCCGGCCCGGTCTCCACGCCTCGCAGCGAAGCCGGCGTCATCGTCACGGAGCGCGGCGCGGCGGACCTGAGGGGATGTACGCTGCGTGAGCGCGAGCGGCGGCTGCGCGCGGTCAGCGGAAATTTCTGAGCTCGCGTACCACCCAGAACGGCGTTGCCGCGAGCGCGATGAACACCACGGCGGCGCCGATCGCCAGCCGATAGCCGCCGGTGAGGTCGTGCAGGAGCCCGCCCATCAGCGAGCCGAACCCCGCGCCGAGGGCGTTCATCGAGTAGATGCTGCCGTAGATGGTCGCGACGTGCGGGCCGGCGAAATGCTTGGCGCACACAGAGGACACGAGCGGCCCCCGCACCCCCATGCACATGCCGAATACCGCTACGAACAGCGCGAGCAGGAGTACAGACGGATATGACGGGATGAAAAGCAGGATCGCCATGCCGCTGCCGGTACCGATGAAGCTGGCGGTCACGACCTGGCGGTAGCCGAAGCGGTCCGAAAGAACTCCGCTCAGCATGATGCTGCAGGCGGACATCATGCCGAGCACGCCGAACGCCGTAGCCGCGGTGAGCGGCGAGAATCCGGCGTCGATGAAGAAGGCGACCAGTTGCACCACCACCGCGAACATGCCGGTTGCCGTGCAGAAGAACACCATCGCCAGGCCCCAGAACACGCGGGTGCGCATCGCCAGGCGCGGCGTCCAGCCTCCGCCTTCGGCCTTGAGCCTGGATTCCCCGCGAAGCTCGGGATCCCCGGCCATGAAGCGGCGCCATGGCACCACCAGGATCACGAACGGCGCAAGCAGCAGCAGCAATCCGCCCATCAGGCGGTACGCCAGCCGCCAGTCGTAGTAGGTGACCAGGAACTGCGCCAGCGGGACGAACACGATTACGCCGACGCCGACCGCGGAGAAGGCGATGCCGATCGCCGTCGACAGCTTCGCGCGGTACCAGCGAGCGAGCAGCGCCGAGCCGGGAACCATGCCGTTCAAGCTGACGCCGAGGCCGACGAGCGCACCCACCAGGAGGTAGTACTCCCACAGGCTGACCAGCCCCCCGGCGAGGAAGAAGGCCGCGCCGAGGCAGAGCGTGCCCGCGCCATAGACCCAGCGCGCCCCCAGCCGGTCGAACAGCATGCCGACCAGCGGCGCGGTCAGGCCGTTCACCACCAGGTAGAGCGAATACACGCCGGTGACCTGCGAGCGCGTCCAGCCGAACTCGCGCTCGAGCGGCAGGAGGAACACCGCGTACGTATCGCCCAGGCCGCGCCCGAGCATGTTGAGGATGAAGCAGGCCGCGAGCACGCTGGCCGCGGTGAGCGAGAGCGAGCTCAGATCTTCTCGGCGGGCTCGAGACCGAAGACCTGGCGCAGGTACCTCAGGTAGCCGGGGTCCTTGCTCACGGTCTTGCCCGGCGCGTCGGACACCTTGGCCACCGGCTGGCCGTTGCACTCGGTCATCTTGATGACGATGTTGATCGGCTCGAAGCCGAGGTCGTTGGTGAGGTTGGTGCCGATACCGAAGGCGGTGAGCGCGCGGCCGTGGAAGCGGCGCGCGATCTCGATCGCCAGCGGCACCGACAGCTGGTCGGAGAAGATCAGCGTCTTGGTGCGCGGGTCGACCCGGTTCTTGCGGTAGTGCGCGATCACCCGCTCGCCCCAGGCGAAGGGATCGCCCGAATCGTGGCGCGCACCGTCGAACAGCTTGCAGAAGTACATGTCGAAGTCGCGCAGGAAGGCGTCGGTGCCGTAGGTGTCGGCGACGGCGATGCCCAGGTCGCCGCGGTATTCCTGCGCCCACTTGTCGAAGGCGAAGGTCTGCGAGTCGCGCAGCCGCGGCCCGAGCGCCTGGCAGGCCTGCATGTATTCGTGCGCCATGGTCCCGAGGGGCGTCATGTTGTTGCGCATCGCGAACCACACGTTGGAGGTGCCGGCGAAGTGCTGCGGCACTTCGCGCTTGAAGGTCTGCAGAACCTCCTCCTGCCAGTCGCGCGAGAAGCGCCGCCGCGTGCCGTAGTCCGAGATCTTGAAGCCGAGCTCGGGCTCGACCAGGCGCGCGACGTCGATCTTCGCCTTCAGCCGGCGGCGGCCCTCGCTCAGGTCGGCGCGCGGCTGCGTGCGCCGGAAATAGACCTCGGAGACGATGGCGAGGAGCGGAATCTCGAACATGATCGTGTGCAGCCACGGCCCCCTGACCGTGATGTCGATCTCGCCCGGCTTGTCGCCCGGGCCGACGCGCACGTATCTCTCGCTGAAGTGGAACAGGGCGAGGAAATCGACGAAATCCGACTTCATGAACCTCAGCTCGCGCAGATAGGCGAGCTCGTCGTCGCGAAAGCGCAGCGTGCACAGCTTGCCGAGCTGCGCCTCGATCTCCGGCAGGTCGGGCCGCAGGTCGACCCCCTCGGTGCGGCACCTGAACTTGTACTCGACTTGCGCGCCGGGGAAGTGATGCAGGACCACCTGCATCATCGTGAACTTGTAGAGGTCTGTGTCGAGGAGCGACTGGATGATCATGCCTGCCCCATTGTAACCTCCGGGCCATGTGCGGCCGCTTTGCCCTGCGCAGCAGCTCCGATGAACTCGCCCGGCAGTTCGGCCTGGCCGGCGTGCCGCTGTTCGAGCCGAACGACGATATCGCACCGTCTGCGCGCGTGCTCGCCGTGAGAGCCGACGGCGCCGCGCTTCTGCGCTGGGGGCTGAAGGGAAAGATGCACAACGTGCGCGGCGAGACCGCAGCCGGGAAATTCGGTCGCGCGTACGCGGCGGGCCGCTGCCTTGTTCCGGCGAACGCCTTCTACGAATGGAAGCGGGTCGGAACCGGCAAACAGCCCTTTTTTGTGCGTCCTGCCCGAGGCGAACTGTTCGCGTTCGCGGGGCTATGGGAGCGCGGCGAATGCGCGGTGCTGACAGTGGAGGCGAACGAAACGCTGCGGCCGATCCACCACCGTATGCCGGCGATCATTGCCAACGACGACTATGCGCGCTGGCTCGGCGGCGAAGGGGGGTTGCTCGTCCCGGCCGCGGACTCGGCGGTCGTCGCCGAGCCGCTCACGTCAAAGATCGACGCCACCGGCCGCAGCGGCAAGCCTCTCGGCGACTAGGCCGTGCACGCCGGCGCCGAGCAGGCGCACCGGGCGCTGGCCGGCCTCGGTTTTTTCCAGCAGCATCGTCGCCCACGAGGCGATGACGTCGGCGTCGCTGGTCGGAAGCGAGAGCGTGTGGCTGCGCGTGACGGTGGAGAAATCGGCGTAGCGCACCTTGATGTCGATGCTCTTGGCGGCAAGGCGCTTGCGTGCGAGCCATTCCGCGTTTTCGCGCGCCATGCGACCGACCTCGGCGCGAATCGCGGCGAGATCGACCAGATCCTCCGCGTAGGTGTTCTCGCTGCTGGAGGATTTCGCCGCCCGGTCGGGCACGACCGGGCGCGGATCGTCGCCGTACGACAGTCGCCGCAGCCAGTCCGCCATGCTGCCGACGAGCTTCGCCAGCTCGGCCTGGTCGAAGCTCCTCACCTGCACCAGGCGCTCGATGCCCGCTTCGCGCAGCTTGCGCGCGGTGACCGGCCCGACGCCCCAGAGCGCCTCGACCGGCAGCTGCTCGAGAAACGCCTCGACCCGCTCGGGCGAAATCACCGTCAGGCCGTCGGGCTTGCGCCAGCCCGAGGCGATCTTGGCGAGGAACTTGTTCGGCGCGACCCCGGCCGACGCGGTGAGGCCGGTCGCGTCCTTGATCTGTTGTTTCAGCCGCCTGGCAACGCTGCTGCCGAATTCCTCATTGAAAGAATTGGTAGTGACATCGAGGTACGCCTCGTCCAGCGACAGCGGCTCGACCAGCGGCGTGCAGTCGCGCAGGATCGCCATCACCTGGCCCGACGCGGCGCGGTACTTCTCGAAGTCGGGCCGAACGATGGCCAGCTGCGGACAGAGCCGCACCGCGCGCGCCATGGGCATCGCCGAGCGCACGCCGAATTCGCGCGCCTCGTAGCTCGCCGCCGCGACCACGCCGCGGCCCTCGGGCCGGCCGCCGACCGCCACCGGCCTGCCGCGCAGCGCCGGCTCGTCGCGCTGCTCCACGGAGGCGTAGAAGGCATCCATGTCTAAATGGACAATGCGCCGCATACTGTATATATTGCCACATATGGATGAAATGACAGACCGGCCGAATGGATGAATTGACCGACAGGCAGGGCGAGATTCTGCAGCTCATCAAGGAGCTGACCGAGGTCTCGGGATTCCCCCCGACCCGCGCTGAGATTGCGGAGCGAATGGGCTTCCGATCCGTCAATGCGGCCGAGCAGCATCTGCGGGCGCTCGAGAAGAAGGGCGCGATTGAAATCTCTGCCGGCTCCTCGCGCGGCATCAAGGTGTGCGACAGCCGCTCCGCCAGCCGCGGGCGCCTGATGGAGCTGCCGGTGATCGGCCGGGTTGCCGCCGGCAGCCCGATGCTCGCCGAAGAGCATGTGCAGGAGCGCTACCAGGTCGACCCCAACCTGTTCACGCCGCGCGCCGACTATCTGCTGCGCGTGCGCGGCATGTCGATGCGCGACGCGGGCATCCTCGAAGGCGACCTGCTCGCCGTGCATCGTACCGAAGACGCACGCACCGGACAGATCGTGGTCGCCCGTCTCGCCGATGAAGTTACGGTAAAAAGACTACGGCGCCGCGGTCACGCGGTGCAGCTGGTGGCGGAGAACCCGGACTTCGAGCCGATCGAAGTCGACCTGCGGCGCGATCCGCTGGTCATCGAAGGCATCGCCGTGGGCGTGATCCGCAACGGCAAAAGTCTGTAGCTGCGGGCCCGCTCGCCCGGGATCGCTCGCTTTTGTCGCTAGAATGCGCAGGCTTCCAGCCCGCGCTTGATGGACCAGACACCTACCGCAACCGTACACGACGCCGGACGCCTGAGCAGGCCCTCCGTGGGGAGCGTCTCGGCCAGCATCCGCGACCGCGCCGATCCGCGTCTGGTCCTCGCCGACCGCGTCGAGCAGCTCTACAGCCAGATGTGGCTCGGCATCCTGATGACGTTCGCCATCGGCGCCATCGCCACCTTCGAGCTCTGGGAGATGCGCCTCAGGGAGCTGGTGCTGTTCTGGTGGGGCATCGTGCTGTTCATCACCGCGTCCAGCGCCGGCCTGGTCTACGCCTACCGCCGCGCCCCCGACCGCGCCAACCAGCCCGAGCAGTGGCTGCGCTGGCTCGGCATCGCCGCGCTCGCCAATGGCGCGAACTGGGGCTTCGCGGGCGCGGTGTTTTTCCCGTCGCACGCCGACGAGCAGCAGGTGTTCCTCGCCTTCCTGCTCGCCGGCATGATGTCGGCGGGCATCCCGGTGTACGCGGCGTCGTGGCCGATCTTCGCCGTGTACGGCCTGGGCATCGTGGCGCCGTTCACCTACGTGCTCGCCACGTTCGGCAACCGCCTGTTCACCGAGCTTGCCCTGCTGGTGCCGATGTTCTACGCCATCAACGTGGCGATCGCCTACCGGCTGAGCGACGTTTTCCACTCGGGCTACCGCCTGCGCCGCGCCTACGGCAAGCTGACCGACGACTACAGCGTGCTCAACCAGCACCTGGAGCACCAGCTGGTCGAGCTGGAAGAGGCGCGCCGCCAGGTCGAGGCCAGCGGCCGCAAGCTGGCGCTGTTCGCCGAGCGCGCACCGATCGCGGTGCTCGAGCTCGACGAGAAGGGACTGGTCACGCAGGTGAACCCCGCCGCCGAGCTGCTCTTCGGCTACGCCGCGGGCGAGCTCCTCGGCGGCTCGGTGAAGCGCATCGTGGGCACCGAGTTCCACGCCGGGTTCGACAGCCAATGGGCCGAAATCATCGCTTCGCGCGAGCCGGTGGCGGCAATCAAGATCCGCAACCCGCGGCGCGACGGGCAGGACCTGATTTGCGAGTGGGCGGTAACGCCCCTGGTGAATCCGGAGGGCACCATCGTTTCGATCATTGCCCAGGGGCAGGACGTCACGCGGCAGCTGGAAGCCGAACGCATGAAGAAGGAATTCACCTCCACGCTCAGCCACGAGCTGCGCACGCCCCTCACCTCGATCATCGGCTCGCTGCAGCTGATCAATTCGGGAGTGGTCGGCGAAGTCGACAAAGACGTCGCCGAGCTCACCGGGGTCGCCGAGCGCAACGGCCAGCGGCTGCTCGACCTCATCAACGACATCCTGGACATCGAGAAGATCGAATCGGGCAAGCTCACCCTGAGCCCCGAGGTATTGGGGGTCGACGAACTGGTGCGCGAGGCGATGCTGCTCAATAAGGCCTTCGCCGAGCGCTTCGGCGTGCGCTTCGAGACGCGCGGCAACCTCCCAGGCGGCCAGGTCAGCGTAGACCGCAAGCGCCTTCTGCAGGTGATGACCAATCTGCTCTCCAACGCCGCCAAGTTCTCGCCGGAGGGCGCCACCGTGGACATCGACATGCAGGTGAAGGACAGCGTGATCCGCGTTGCCGTCCTCGACCGGGGCCCGGGCATTCCGGAAGCCTTCCACAGCCGCATCTTCGGCCGCTTCGCCCAAGCCGACTCTACCGCCTCGCGCCAGAAGGGCGGCACCGGCCTGGGCCTGGCCATCTGCAAGCGCCTGATCGAGCTGATGCAGGGGCATATCGGCTTCGAAGACCGCGACGGCGGCGGCACCAGCTTCTGGTTCGAGCTTCCACTGCACCGCGGCGGATAAGGACTCGGATGCCCGCGACACCGCTCAGCCGCATCTGCTACGTCGAGGACGACGAGGACATCCAGCGCATCGTGCGCATGACGCTCGAGCGCATGGGCAAGATGACTGTCGAGGTGGTCGGCGATCCGACCCTGGCGATCGAGGCCATGCTGGCGTTCAAGCCCGACATGGTGATGCTCGACTGGATGATGCCGAAGATGGACGGTCCGACGCTGTTCCGGCAGATGAAGCTGCGCCCGGAGACCAGCTCCCTGCCGGTGGTCTTCATCACTGCCAAGGCTTCGCAGCACGACCTCGACGAGCTGCTCGCGCTCGGCGCCGTGGGAGCGATATCGAAGCCCTTCTCGCCCAAAGAGCTTCCCAATCAGCTACGCGCCATATGGGCAAAACTCCCGTAGGGAGTTTTGGCGGGCTACTGGTAGAAGGTGCGTGACAGGAAGCCGATGACTTCGTCGGCGTTGCGGAAGCGCGCGTCCCGGTCCTTCTCGATCAGCTTGTCCATCAGGCGCTGGTAGCGGATGAACTGATCAGGCAGCGACGGCGGCTGCGTGTTGAGATGGTGCAGGGCGACCTCGACCGCGGTGTCGCCGTCGAACAGATGCTCGCCGGTCAGCATCTGAAAGAGCAGCACGCCGGCGCTGTAGATGTCGGTGCGCAGGTCGAGCGCCCTGCCCTGGACCTGCTCCGGGCTCATGTAGCGCGGCGTGCCGAGGATCTCGCCGTGGCCGGTGCGGTCGATGCCGTCGACGTGCTTGGCGATGCCGAAATCGAGGATCGCCAGGCTGCCGTCCTGCCGGAACATGAGGTTCTGCGGCTTCAGGTCGCGGTGCAGCACGCCCTTCTCGTGAATGTCGCCGAGCGCGAACATCAGCTCGCGGAACAGCTTCATCGTCTCCTCGGGCGCAAGCGCCCTGCCGTCGAGCCGCTTGTTGAGGTCGCCGCCGCTGAAGAATTCCATCACCAGGTAGGCATGGCCCTCGGAGGTGCCGTGGCCGAAGATGCGCGCTACGTGGCGGCTCTGGATGCGCTCCACCAGGGAGTACTCCTCCATGAAGCGCTGCAGGCCGACGGGGTCGGCCGTGATCTCGGGACGCAGTATCTTGACCACCAGCGGCTCGTCGTCGGCCTCGCGCGAGGCGAGGTAGACCCGCGAAGCCCCGCCTTCGCCGATCATGTGCAGCACGCGAATGCCGGGGATTTTCAGCCGTGCGCCGAGTGACTGCCCTTCCATGCGCACTGCGAGCTCGGGCGTCAGAGTCCGCTCGACCGAGTTGGCGGTAAGGTCGCGGATCGAAGTAATCAGCCGATCGCGGGTCAGCTCCTGCTTGCGCTGGTAGTCGTCGGCGCCGGCTTTCATCGCGCGCACGGCGATAATTTCGTTGCCGGCGCCGGTCAGGAAGAGGATTTTCGGGCAGTCGGCGCGGCGCTTGAACTGCTGCAGCCATTGCAGGCCGTCGCCTCGGCCCAGCATGTAGTCGAGAATCATGACGTCGAACGAGCCGAGCGGATAGTCCGCTCCCGGGAACTCGTTCTCCAGCGGATCGAACTGCTCGATTTCCGCAGTCGGCCACTGCCCCTGGACGTGGTGCGCGAGCAGCGTGCGCAGGTCGTCGTCGTCGTCGATGATGAGGATGCGCACGGATGCAGGTTACAAGCTAAAGCCTGATGGAGTACACCGGGGTCGCGCCGCTCCTGCCGCGCAGCGCCACGTCGCCGCGCGCCTCGACGCAGGCCGCCGGCACCGCGCCGCGGATCGACTCGTATGTCGTCGCGGACACCAGAAGTTCGCTCGCTTTCGCCATCTGCATCAGGCGCGCCGCGGTGTTTACCGCGTCGCCGATGATGGTATAGCTCATGTGGTGCGGCGAGCCGATGTTGCCGATGATGGCCTCGCCTGCCGCGATACCGATGCCGACGCCGGTCGGCATGCCGCCGCGCGCGGTCCAGCTGGCGAGCACCGGCGAGAAACCGGCGATCATTTCCTGCGCAGTCCGCCAGGCGCGCAACGCCGCGTCGGGCTGCGGAAAGGGGACATTGAAGCCGACCAGAAGGCTGTCGCCCGCCATGCTGAAGATGGTGCCCTCGTGGCGGTAGGCGGCGTCGGTAATGACCGCGAAGTATTCGTTCAGCATGGCGACCACCTTGCCGACCTCGAGCGTCTCGGTGAGGCGCGTGAAACCGCGCAGGTCGGCGAACAACGCCACCACATTGATGCGCTGGGCCTCGCTCTCGAACGGCGCATCGCCCGACTCGGCGATGATGCGGTCGGCGAGCCGCGGCGAGATATAGCGCGTGAAGGTCTTGCGCATCGCCTCCTTGTGCCCGATCTCGGTGGCGAGGCGCCGGCCCTCGAGCTCGCGACGCGTCTGGTGCAGCCGGCGCAGGCTCTGGACTCGGGCGACGAGCTCCTCGCGGTTCACCGGCTTGGATAGGAAGTCGTCGGCGCCGATGTCGATGCCGCGCACGCGGCTCGCGTGATCCTCCAGCGCCGTCACCAGGATGACCGGGATCAGTGCCGTGGCGGGATCGGCCTTGAGCCGCTGGCAGACCTCGAAGCCGCTCAGTCCCGGCATCATCACGTCGAGCAGCACGAGATCGGGCTGCGAGGCCGCGATGTGCGCGAGCGCCGCCTGGCCGTCGTATTCGGCGTCGACCTTCAGGCCTTCCCGCGCGAGCAGGTGGCCGAGAAAGGCCACCATGTCCGGATCGTCATCGACGATCAGCACGCGGAACGAGCTCTGGGCGACGGCGAGCCGATCGGCCGCGGCCAGATCGCTCGCCAGTTCACTCATAGGCCACTTCGACCTTCGCCAGATAGTCGGCATAGCCGGCGATGCAGGCTTCGAGCGCCGCGCGATCTCCGCTGCGCGCGCCGTCCTCGATCTGCTTGCCGATGACGGACACCCGCTCGAAGCCGTAGGAATTGCCGACCCCTTTCATGCGGTGCCCGAGCTGGCGCAGCTGCTCGAAGTCCGCCGAGGCAAGCGCCACGCGCAAGGTGTCGACTTCCTTGTGACGGTTCTTGAGAAACACGGGAATCAGGTCTTCCAGGTCTTTTGCGATGACGACTTTGTGGCTGTTTTCGCTCATGTTCTTCAATTATAGGCGGGCCGCGCCCACGGTTCACTGTCATGGTTTGTTTGTGAGCCCCGCTTCAGTGGAAATCCCTGGAGCTGGTGGCGAGCGGGCCGAGCAGCACGCTGTGATCGAACAGGCGGCGGGCGATGAGATGGACCACATCGCCGTCGCGCTCGATGACGCCCTGCACGCCGAGCAGGCGCGCGCCGAGCACCTCCCTGCGCTGGTGCTCGATCAATCGCCGCCAGACCACCACGTTGATGCAGCCGGTCTCGTCCTCCAGCGTGAGGAAGATCACACCGCTCGCGGTATCCGGCCGCTGCCTGCAAGTGACCAGCCCCGCGACGCGCACCCGGCTGCCGCTGTGCAGCGGCTGCAGCGCCCGGGCTTCGATAATTTGCAGTTTCTTTAAATGTCCGCGCAGCAGGGCGAGGGGGTGGCGGCCGAGGGTCAGGCCCAGGCTGGCGTAGTCGGCGACGATGTCCTGTCCTTCGCTGGGCGGCAGCAGCCCCGGCCGCCGCTCGGTCGCCGCGACATCGAGCGGCGCGCGGCGTTCCGCCCCCGCCGCCGCCCAGTGCGCGAGGCGCCGGTGACCGGCCAGGGACTGCAGCGCTCCGGCGGCGGCGAGGCAGCGCAGCTCCTTTCGGGTCAGCCGCAGATCCGCCACCGAGCGATGCGGTCTTCCCGCGGCAATGCCCTTTCCGGCGGCTTCGGACAATCCGCTCACCATGCGCAGCCCGAGCCGCAGCGCGCCGTCCTCGAGCGTGCAATCCCACTCGCTCAGGTTTACGTCCGGCGGCCTGACCTCCACGCCGTGCCGCCGGGCGTCCTGCACCAGCTGCGAAGGCTGATAGAACCCCATCGGCTGGCTGTTGAGCAGCGCCGCGCAAAACACCGCCGGGTGGTGATGCTTGATCCAGGACGAGGCGTACGCCAGCAGAGCGAAGCTCGCCGAATGCGACTCCGGAAAGCCGTATTCGCCGAAGCCGCAGATCTGGCGGTAGATAGCATCGGCGAATTCGGGCTCGTAGCCCCTCTCCTTCATGCCCTCCTTCAGCTTGCCTTCGAATTTTTCCAGCCCCCCCTTCCTCTGCCATGCCGCCATGGAGCGGCGCAGCTGATCGGCCTCGCCGGGCGTGAAGCCGGCGGCCTTGATGGCCAGCTGCATCACCTGTTCCTGGAAGATCGGCACGCCGAGAGTGCGTTTTAGAACCTGTTCCACCTCGGGGCTTGGGTAGACGATCAGCGCCGGATCCATCTCGCGTCGCTTCAGGTAGGGATGCACCATGCCGCCCTGGATGGGACCGGGCCGCACGATCGCGATCTGCACCACCAGATCGTAAAAGTTGTTCGGCCTGAGGCGCGGCAGCATGCTCATCTGTGCCCGCGACTCGATCTGGAAGACTCCGACCGTGTCGGCCTTCTGGATCATCTCGTAGACCTTGCCGTCCTCCTTGGGCAGGTCAGGCAGCGCCATTCCCAGCATCGCCAGCGCCTTCCTGATCGCCGTCAGCATGCCCAGCGCGAGAACATCGACCTTGAGCAGTCCCAGCTCCTCGAGGTCGTTCTTGTCCCACTGGATCACCGTACGCTCGGGCATGGACGCGTTCTCGATCGGCACCAGCTCGTGCAGCGGACCGCGCGAGATGACAAAACCGCCGACGTGCTGCGAAAGATGCCGCGGGAAACCGCGCAGCGATTGCGCCAGCTCGAGGAGCGTACTTTCCGGCTCGAGCGGCTGTTCGCGGAACGCGAAGCTCTTCGCCAGCCGGTTCACCTCCTGCGCATCGCAGCCCAGCGCCTTGCCTACATCGCGGACTGCGCTCTTCGTGCGATAGCAGATGACGGTAGCGGCGAGTGCCGCACGATCGCGGCCGTATTTTCCATAAATGTACTGAATGACTTCCTCGCGCCGCTCGTGCTCGAAATCGACATCGATATCCGGTGGTTCCTTGCGTTCGCGCGAGACGAAGCGTTCGAATAACGCCTCCAGCTTGTCCGGATCCACCTCGGTGATGCGCAGCGCGTAGCAGACGACGGAGTTCGCCGCCGACCCCCGGCCCTGGCACAGGATGCCCTTGCCGCGCGCGAATTCCACGACGTCATGCACGGTGAGAAAGAACGGCTCGTACTGCAGCTCGGCGATGAGCTTCAGTTCATGCTCGACGAGCCGCCTTACCTTGGCGGAAGGCGAGGTGCCGGGAAATCGCCTCTGCAGGCCGGCTTCGACCAGATGCCGCAGCCAGCTCGTCGGCGTCTCTCCGGCCGGCACCAGCTCCTCGGGGTACTCGTAGCGCAGCTCGTCCATGGAGAAGTGGCAGCGATCGGCAATCGCCAGCGTTTCGGCGAGCAGCTCGGCCGGATAAAGCTGCGCCAGCCGCATGCGCAGCCGCAGATGACGCTCGGCATTCGGGTACAGCGCGTGACCGCATTGAGCGAGCGGCCGCCCGAGCCGTACCGCCGTGAGCACGTCCTGCAGCTTCCTGCGCGAGCGCAGGTGCATGTGCACATCTCCGGCCGCGGCCAGTGGCAACCCGTGCTCGCTGGAAATCGCGCGCAAGTGCTCAAGCCTGGTGCGATCGCCCGAACCGCGGTGCAGTTCGGCGGCGAGCCAGGCTGCGCCATAGAATCTCTCTTTGATCCATCCGGCGAGGCTGAAGTCCTCCTGCGGCACCCACAGCGCAAGCGCTCCGCTTCCAGAGAGAGATTCGACATCGGTGCGGGAAAGCGAATAAGTGCCCTTCTTGCCGCGCCGGCCGGCGGTGATGAGCGAGGAGATGGCACCGTACGAGCGCCGGTCGGTCGCGAGGAGCACCAGCTTCTCCTTGTCGAGGGCGATCTCCGTGCCGACGATGAGCTTCAGCTTGTGTTCCTTTGCCGCGGCATGCGCTCGCACGACACCGGCGAGCGAGCATTCGTCGGTCAGCGCCAGCGCCTTGTAGCCGAGGGCCGCGGCCCGCTCGATCAGCTCTTCGGGATGCGAAGCGCCCCGCAGGAAACTGAAATTCGACAGGCAGTGCAGCTCGGCGTAGTCAGGCAAACAGGCCATGCAGGAACCATTCGCCGGTTTCACGGTAGATCCACGCCAGGGAAAATCCCTGGCACCACCGGGCTACGAAGTAGTCGCGCTTCGCGTCGTCGCCGTCCCACCATCCCGCCTCGATGCGCTCGGGCCCGGAGAGGAGCTGGAATTCTTCTTCTCCGAGCCGGCGCGGCATCTCGAGCAGCCACAGCGGCCGCGGACCGGGATGCCTGAATTCCCGCGGCTCCCACTCCCCCGGTTCGACGCGGCGCCAGGCGAACTCGGGGCGATGGTCGGGATAGACCGCCAGGCCGTGCACCGCGCCACGGCCCAGACGCATTTCGAGCCGCTCCAGCAGCCGCGCCCAGTCCTCGGCCTCGGCGAGCGCGTCGCCGAACATCCCCGCCGTGCGCTCGGCGAGCGGAACGAAATCCCCGGCCTCGAGGCCGATGGTCTCGACCGGCCGCTCGAGCGCGATCGTTGCCAGCCGCTCGCGCAGCAGATGGGAAAGACGCTCGGCGTCCCGCGTCGGTGAAGCAAGGCCGATCTCGACGCATCGGTTTTCAAGAAAAATCCTGAAGCTGCGCACCCCGGCCTGGCGTGCGGCCAGCAATCCTTCGAGCTGGACCAGCAGCCGGTGTGCCGCGAAGAGCAGGCCCTCGGCATGACTGACCGGGGCGGGCAGCTCGAGCCTGGCGGCAAAGCGAGCCGGCGGCGCGAAAAAAAGCCTCCCTTCAGGCAGGCTGCCCATGGCGCGGTCGAGATCGTCGATCAGCGCGGGGCCGCAGCGCCGCGCCAACCCTTCGCGAGGCAGCGCGAACAGCTCGCCGAGCGTCCTCACGCCGATGCTACGGAGAAATTCAAGCGTCTCCGCGGAGCAGGCAGCCCCGACCGGCACTTCTTCGAGAACCCGGCAACCGCTGCGCGCCAGCCAGAGCGCGGCGCGCGCCGTCGGCGCCACGGCGTGCGCGGCCTCGAAGCCGGTCGCGACGAGCCCGGCGCGCAGCTTTTCGAGCAAGCCATGGCTGCCGCCGAAGCGGCGCAGGCTGCCTTGCACCTCCAGCAGCAACCCGCACGGCGGCTCGAGCGAGACCTTAGGGGTGAACTGGCACGCCCAGGCGGCGATGCGCTCGAGGCTCTCGGCTGGGAAGGGCGAAAAATGGAGCGCGACCCAGAGCATGGGCTGGCCTTTTCAGCGGTAGGCGCAGCGGCGCGCCTGCCGGCGGGCCGCGGCGCTTGAGGATGCGCAGCGCCAGATCCCCGGCGGCGGGCTCGAGCGCGATGCGCAGGCAGGCAGGCGAAGGCTCGCGCTCGGCTTCGCGCGGCCGGAACAGCGCGACGAAAGCGCGGCCCGATTCGGCAGCGGTGGCAAGCCGCTGCAGCTCCGGGTAGCTGGCGCGATGGAACCATGCCAGCAACGCGAAGCACGTTCCCGCGCGCAGCACCTGCTCGGCCGCCCAGAGCGCGTCGCGTCTGCCAGGTGCGCGCACTACCGCCAGGTTGGCAAGGTCGACGCCGGCCGCGGCGAGCGCCGGCGCGTACGGCAGGTGCGGCGGTGCAAGCCAGACGATGCGCTTGCCGGCCGTAGTCAGCGCGGCAAGCGCCGGCATCAGGACCTGCAGCTCGCCGATTCCCTTGAGTCCGCCGAGGATCTCGGTCAGCGCCCCGCTCGGCCAGCCGCCGCCGGGAAGCTCGCGGTCGAGCGTGCCATATCCCGTAGCCACGGTCTCGGCGGGACGCGCGAACACCGCGCCGCGCCAGACCGAATGCCGTTGGAGGATGTCTTCGAGAGCCGCCATGGTACTGTATGAATATACAGCACCATGGCGCCGACCGGCAACCTACTTGTTCACTGCCCCTTCGAGGCCGGAGTGCTGCCGCCCTGCACGCCGAGACGACCGCCCGTGCCCAGGCCGCCCCTCACTTCCTGCGCCTTGTAGTTCTTGGCCGCTTTCACCAGGTTGTTGTACGCATCGGCGAAAGCGCTGGCGATCACCTTGCCCTCGGGAGTGTTGGTGTAGCCGCCGCCCGCCGCAGCGCCGCCGCCGCCGAACACGCCGCCCCAGGCGCCGAAATCGGTCTTCGACGAGCTGCCCTGCGCGGCGGCGAGCTGCACGCCGGAGCGGTTGTCGACCAGCGTCAGCATGGTCGATGCCTCGCGGAACTTGAGGTTTCCGGCAACCCCGCCGACGACTTGCCCGATCGAGCCGAGCTTGCTGGTCAGGCCGCCGAGCGCGCCGCTGATGCCGCCTGTGTCGCGGGCGCTGAAATCGATGGTCGGGTTCAGGGCGTAGTCGGCCGCCACCATCTGGCCCTTGCCGAAATTGCTGCCCTGGCGCGTTTCGCCGGAGCTGTCGAGGTTGCGCTCCTGCTTCATCGAGTTCATCGCCTGCCCGCGCTCGACCACCACGAAGCAGTTGGATTTCTGGATCAGCATGCGAAGCAGCGGCACCGTCGATTGCACCTTGTACTGCTGCATGTGGTAGTACCAGCTCGCGTTGCGATCCTCGATCACGGCCAGCGTACCGAGGGTCTCGTTGCAGTGTTCAAGCTGGTTCTGCGCCAGTGCGTTTCCGGCGACGGACGCTAGAGCGGCCACAGCGACTGCGGTAAATTTTTTCATGGTCAGGGCTCCCCGTATTTGCTGCCCTGACACTATAAGACAAAAAGCCCGGCGGCTGCGCCTGCCGGGCCTTCTGTCGTGACGAAGCTCTAGCGCCGCTGGTAGGCGGAGACGATCCTCGACACTTCTTCCTGAGAGACGCTGCCCAGGCCGCTGTCGAGCTTCTCGCCGGCGACATGGCCGGCAGGCCGCTTCATGAATTCCTCGCCCGTATACGTCATGGGCAGGCCGCCCAGGCCGTTGTCCAGGCTTTCGCCCAGCACTCGGCCGGACTGTTGGCCGAAAGCGGTAGAAGTGCACAGTAGCGCCGACATCGTCAGACTCGCTGCAATCAGTTTTTTCATGTTCTGTCTCCCCGTTGGTTGGTCACGCCAGACATAACAGCAATAGCGATGCCAGGCGGAAAGCGGCCCTGGCGGCGGGATTTGCGTGAACTGCTTCACGGTGCAGGCAGAGTTGGTGTCGACTCACGCCACGGTGTTGGCGGATCAACGTATCTGGCTGCTCTGCCTGAGGCCGGTGATCATCGAGGTTTCGAGGAGATGATCGCGCGCGCGCGCCGGGTCCTGCGCGATGGCTATCAGCTCCTGCAGGCGCTTGCGCTGCACGTGCGGGTCGCGCTCTTCGAGCTGGCGCTTGTTGCGGATCGACATTCTCTCCACCTGCTCGACGGCCGCCATGCGCCTTTGCCGCACATAGAGGTCGAGCAGGGCGTCGTCGGCCTCGCCGCGCCAGACGCGCCCCAGTTTCTCCGCCAGGCTGATGGCGTCGTGGATGCCGCTGTTCAGCCCGAACGCGCCGAGCGGGTTGTTGACGTGGGCGGCGTCGCCCGCAAGCAGGACCCGTCCGGAGCGGAAGGTCTTGCAGACGCGCTGGTGGACGCGATAGACGCTCTTGTAGAGCACGTCGTACGGCGCCCGGCGCGCGATGAAGCCTTGCATCTTGCGCTCGACGTTCTCGACGGCAAGCGTCGCCGCGTCGTCGCGGTCGGGAGTCGGGAACACGATGCGCCACAGCCCGGGCGGGCCGTTGTCCGGCATCTTGAAAAGCGCGACCCACTCCACCGGATCCGCAACGTATACGTTCATCGCGAATCCATGCTGCGCGAAGTCGTACGGCGTGCTGACGACGAGGAATTGCTCCGGCCAGGTGAATCCCTCGAACTCGATGCCGAGCGATTTGCGCACGGTGCTGCGTCCGCCGTCGGCGCCGACGACCCAGGACGCCTCGATCGTCGCGGGACCGTCGTCGCCGCTGATATGCACGAGCACCCGGTCGCCGCGGGCTTCGAGCCCGGTCACTGTGTAGCCGAAATGCACCTCCGCCTGGGTTCCCTGCCCGATGAGATCGAGCTGGATCGGCGTCAGGCGGTGCTGCTCGAGGTGCAGCCGGTACGGATGCCGGGTCTCACCCTCGAGCAGGCCAAGGTCGAACGTCGCCACCAGCTCGCCGCGCCGATCGCGGATCTGCCAATGGCGAACGCGTATCCCCTCGTGCTCCATCTGCGACGTGATGCCGAAGGGCTCCATCATGTCGAGCGTCACCGGATGGAACGACCCCGCTCGCAGGTCGCGCGTCAGCCCGCGCTCGGACTCCAGCACGATCACTGGTATGCCCTGCTTTCCCAGCGCGAGCGCGCACATCAGCCCGGTTGGGCCTGCGCCTGCTATGACTACCGGTAATTGGTCGCGGCTTATGTCGTCGTCTCCGGCGGGCTATTGGGCGGTGATGTGGTTCTTCCTGACGATCTCTCCCCACCGGGCGTAATCGCGCTTCATGAGCGCGAACAGCTCCTCGGGCGTGGAGGTGTTGACGTCGACGCCGACCTTTTCCATGGCGGCCTTGACGTCGGCGAGCGCGAGGATCGAGCGCAGTTCTGCGTTGAGCTTGGCGATCACCGGAGCCGGCACGCCCTTCGGCGCATAGAACGCGTACCAGATGTCGGCGGCTTCGGCTCCGCGGATGCCGAGCTCGACCAGGGTAGGCAGCTCCGGCGCGGCCGGGTGACGCCTGGCGCCGCCTGCGGCGAGAAGCTTGAGTCTGCCGGCCTGCCGGTAGGGCAGGACCTGGTGGATCGGCAGGAACATCAGGTTGATCTGCCCGGAAACGAGGTCGGTGACGGCACCGGCGCTGCCCTTGTACGGAATATGCAGCAGGCTGGTTCCGGTCAGATCCTTGAGCAACTCCATCGCCATGTGATGGGGTGTAGCGATGCCCGGTGAGCCGTAGGTGAGCTTGCCCGGCTGCGCTTTCGCCTGCGCGATGAGCTCGGCTACGCTGTCAAGGCCCGAGGTGGGATTGGTCACCAGCACCAGTGTCGTCACCCCGGCGAGCGCAACCGGCGAAAAGTCGGTAAGCGGATTGAACGGCACCTGCTGATACAGGTGGGCGGCGATCACCAGCGTGTTCGCTCCGACCATGATCGTGTACCCGTCCGGGGCCGCCTTGGCAACGATGTCGGCGCCGATATTGCCGCTGGCTCCCGGGCGATTCTCCACCACCACCGGCTGCCCCAGCCGTTCGGTGAGCTTCGGCCCGACCTGGCGCGCGATGATGTCCATGCCGGTTCCCGGCGTGAACGGAACCACGAACCTGATGGGCTGCGAAGGATAGGTCTGTGCGGCCGCGGGGCTGCTCAAGAACGCAGCGGCCGCCAGCAAGAGCAAATAGCGCATACGACTGCCTCCCATCGGCCCCCCCTCTCCCGGGCGTGTCGAGCCCTCGTCAGAAAAGACGAAAACTCGTCAGGTTTGGGGCCTTTACAGGCCCTCCGCCCGTCTGAAGGGATAGACAGCAAAAGCCAAGCCAGCAGTTCTGCCGCCCGGGAAAAGGACCTTCTACTTGCCTTTGAGGAGCTTGCGGTAGTGCGCCATATGGCGAATGGCCTCCCTGGACTTGCCGAGCTCCTCGTACAAAAGCGCAAGGTTGTAGTGGCAGTCGACCAGACGCGGGTCACGTTCGAGGGCTTCCTTGTAAGCCTCCACCGCTTGATCCTTGCGGCCGAGGTCCTCCAGTACGACGGCCAAGTTGTAGAAGATCGCGGGAGCGTTGCCACAGGCCACGAGCGCCGCCCGATAGGCGCTCTCGGCCTCCACCAGGCGGCCGGACTCATGCAGCAGGCAGCCACGATTGATCTGCGCGTCGAGAAGATCCGGCGCCAGCGCGATCGCGTGCTCATACGCAACGAGGGCCGCCTTTACGTCGTCGGACTCGAGCGCAGCCGCTCTTTCCAGCCACTGGCGCACGCCTGCCGGCTCCGCTTTCGACCCTCCCACTACCGACAGCGAGCCGCTGGCCGGATCGCCCTCGAATGCCAGCAGATACTGCCCGGAATCGACTTGCCAGTGGCTGGCACCCTCCTTCACCACCACACGATCGGCCACCGCGGAGATGCGCAGCCCGGACAGCGGCATGGCGTCGGGCAAGTGCCGGCGCAGCTCCCGCATGGACTGCGCGATCCGCCGCCGCGGCACTTTCGCCACCCAAAGCTCCTGGGCCGTGCGCAGCACGATCAGATCCTGGAAGGAGAACTGCCAAGCGCCGCGCGGGCCGCGTTGGGGGGCGACGAATCCGGCCTGGACCAGCGCGCGAACCGTGCTGCGCGGCAGACGCAGCAGCTTTTCCACCTCGCGCACGCCGTAGTGGCTCATGGCGCGCGGCGCAGCTATTTCTTCGCAGCCTTTCGCTGGCCCGCTTCGGCCTGCTGCGCCCGCTTGGGCGGCTTGCGCGTCTCTTGGGTGGCCTTGGCCGGCGCAGCCGACTTCTTGCCCAGGCTCGCGCGCAGGGCTTCCATGAGATCGATGACCTGCGCGCCCTGTTCGGGCGCCTCGGCCATGGTGATCTCCTGGCCCTCGACTTTCTTCTGCACGGCGGCCTCGACGCGCGCACGCACCTCATCGGTGTAGGCAGCCGGGTCGAACTTCTCGGACGACTGCTGCTCGATCAGCTGCTGCGCTAGCTTGAGCTCGGCGGGCTTGACCTCGGTCTTGGGAATGTCGATGTCCCGCATCGCGCGCACCTCGCCGGCGTACAGCAGCTGCTGCATCACGAGGCCCTCGACCAGGTCCTCGATCGGACGGATCATCACGATGTACTGCTTGCCTCGCGCGGCCCAGCGGCCCAGCGCGCAGCGCCCGGTTTCGCGCAGCGCCCGCGCGAGCAGCGCATAGGGCTTCGCGCCGCCCTTGTCGGGACCGAGGTAGTACGCCTTGTCGAAGTACACCGGATCCACCGTCTTGAGCGGCACGAACTCGGTGATCTCGGCGCTATGCGTGCCCGCCTCCTCGAGTGCCTTCAGCTCCTCGGGCGTGAACATCACGTACTGGTCCTTGGCGAACTCGTAACCCTTCGCCATGTCTTCCCGCGCCACCGGCACTTCTTCCTTGATACAGAAGTACTGCTGCTTGAGGCGCGAGCCGCAGGCCTTGTGCAGCAGGTTGAAGGAGATCGCCCGGCTCGCCTCGGTGGCCGAATACAGCTTCACCGGTATGGAGACCATGCCGAAGGAAATGGTCAACGATCCGATCGATCGAGCAGCCATAGCGCACCTCTTATCAATGACTTACAAGCAGTACTTCGAGAGAAGGATTCGAAGCATAGCGTATTATGCCTTGGCACGGTTAAGGGCCTGTTCCAGGCTCTGCTTGCGCTGCAGCGCGTCGGCCCATCGATCGCCGGTGCCGGCAATACGCTCGGCGGCATTGGTAAGCCTGAAATCCAGGGGATGGGCCTTCGCGAGCTCCTCCCACGTCAGCGGCATCGACACGGGCGCGCCGGGAGCGCCGCGCGGCGAATAGGCGACGTTGAGCGTCTTGCCGCGCACGTTCATGTTGTAGTCCATGAATATCTTTCCCGTGCGCTTGGGCACGCTCCACTCGAGGGTGATGTCCTCCGGGTGGGCGCGCATCAGGTGGCGCCCGACCTTCTCGCTTACCTCGCGCGCCGCGTCGAAATCGAGCGCGCGGCGGATCGGCACGAAGACATGCAAGCCGGTCTTGCCCGAAGTCTTGACCATACTTTCCATCGATAGGCTCTGCAGCAGCTCGCGCAGCCAGAAAGCAACCTCTTTCCCCTTCTCGAAAGCCGCGGTATTCAGCTCGGGCTCGTCTCCGGGCGCCTCCTTCCCCGAGTAGATGTACGGATCGATGTCGAATACCACGTAGTCGGGATAGTTGAGGATCGATGCCTCGAGCGATTCGCGCGAGCTCGCGTAGTCGGTGCTCTTGCTCGCCGCATCGGGGCCGGGGGCGGCGCGCGAGTGCCAGACGTGAAACTCGAGGGTGCCGGACTGCGCGAGCCAGAGCAGCGTCGGCAGGTTGTTGCACAGCAGGTATTCGTGACTCTCGCCTTTGTGCCCGGAGAAGACGGTGATCGTCTCCGTGAACGGCGGGCGCTCCTGCTCCCAATGCTTCTGGAAAAACCGCTGCCCGCCGATCCCATCCGGCATGCGGATCATCGTAAGCGGGCGGTCCTGAAGGTGCGGCAGGATAAGCGGCGACACCTGCGCGAAGTAGCGCAGCAGGTCGCGCTTGGTGAGCGGCGGCTGCTTGAGCGCGGGATTCGCCGGCCAGTAGACCCGGTCGAGATGCGTCAGCCGGATCGCATGCGGCCCCACCGCGAGCGTGAAGGCGGTCTTCTTCGCCTCGAGCTGGCGGAGGATCTCGTCGATCGGCGTCTCGGCGCGGGCGACAGGGTCAGCCCGCGGTGCACGCCGCACCTCTTTTGCGTCGATGTCGTCGCGCAGCCGAAGGAACACCGGCGCCCGCAGGTGTCCATCGTCGGTCCAGTTCTGGAATTTCACCTCGGCGACTATTTCCGGCTTCACCCACACGGCCGGCCCGTTCAGATCAGCGGGCTTTTCGGCGAACGGCGACTTGGCGGTGCGCAGCGCGTCCAGCCGCGCTCTGGTCTGCGTCAGGACGCCATCATCGAAGCCGGAGCCGACGTGAGAGGCGTAGTGCAGTTTGCCGCCCTCCCAATATCCGAGCAGCAGCGCGCCCAGGTCGGCGCGAGCGCCTTTGCCCTTGGTATAGCCGCCAACCACGAAGTCCGCGCTGTTGGTCGCCTTCACCTTCAGCCAGGAGCCCGAGCGCCGGCCCGCCTCGTACTTGCTGTCCTTGCGCTTCCCGAGCACGCCTTCGAAGCCGCTGGCGAGCGCCGCTTGGTGCAACGCGATGCCGTCCTCGTCGGCATGCACCAATTGCACGAGCGGCGACGGCAGCAGGCATTGCGAAAGATAGCGCCGGCGGTCGCTATAGGGCGCGCCCCGCAGGTCGACGCCGGCGAAGCTCAAGAGATCGAAGCAATAGAACACCGCGCGCTCGGCCTTGCCGCCGCGGTTCTGCATCGCGCCGAATGACGGCCTGCCGCCTTCGTCGAACGCCACGATCTCGCCGTCGAGAATCATTCTGCTTACCGCCTGCTTGCCAAGCTCCGCGCTCAGCCGCGGAAAATCGCCGGCGAGGTCGAGCCCGCGCCGCGAGCGCAGCTTGACGCCGTCCTCGTCGATGAACGCGAGCGCGCGATAGCCGTCGAGCTTGGGCTCCCACATCCAGCCCGGGCGGTTGAACACCGCATCGGCAAGCTCGGCCTGCATGGGCGCGAGCGTCGCGGGAATCGCGCGCGCCCTGCCCGCCGGCGCAAGCCGCTCCGCCGGCAGGCGCTCGACCGGCACCGACTCCATTTCCTCCACTGTGGCGCCGGACAGGACCGAGCGGCTCTGCGCGGTGACGTCGAGCTTCACGGCGAAGCGGTCCTTGTGCTTGATCAGCAGCCAGCTCTTCCTGTCCGAGGTGCGCACCAGGGCGAACGAGCCCTTGAGCTTCTCGCCGCGCAGCAGGAAGCTCAGCTTGCCTTTCTCGAGCCCCTCCCGCACGCGCCGCTCGGCTTCGCCACGGTCGTGAAACCAGTACTCCTGCTCCTCATCGGGCGAGTACACGCCGCAATCCCAGACGATCACCTCCCCTGCGCCATACTGGCCGCGCGGGATGATGCCTTCGAACGAGGCGTAGTCGAACGGGTGGTCTTCGGTCGGCATGGCGAGCCGCTTGTCGCCCGGATCGAGCGACGGCCCCTTGGGAACGGCCCAAGACTTGAGCACGCCGTCGCACTCGAGCCGGAAGTCATAGTGCAGGCGCGTCGCCGAGTGCTGCTGCACGACGAACAGAAGCGGTCCTTCGCGGCCCGCCGGCAGCGCGGGAGCGGGCTCCGGCGTGGCCTTGAAGCTGCGTTTGGCGGAATACTCGCCGAGCTGGTCCTTCGCCATGCGCGACATAATACGGAATCATGGGGCACGAAGAATGACGGCGGCGGCGCGACTCCTGGCGGGCGCGAGCGGCTATTCCTTCAAGGAATGGAAGGGCAATTTCTATCCGGCGGACATGAAGCCGGAGGGCATGCTCACCTGGTATGCCGAGCGCCTGCCTACCGTAGAGATAAACAACACGTTCTATCAGATGCCCAAGGTGCCGGTGCTCGAGAACTGGGCGCGTGCGACGCCGGACAGCTTTCGCTTCGCCATCAAGGCCTCGCGCCGCATCACTCACATGGCGCGGCTCAAGGCCGACACTGCCGCGGACTCGGTCGCCTTTCTCTACAAGAACCTGGCTGCTCTGGGCCACAAGCGCGGCCCGGTGCTCTTCCAGCTGCCCCCCTTCATGAAGAAGGACCTGCCCCGGCTGAGCGAGTTTCTCAAGCTGCTCCCAGCGGGGCATGGCGCCGCGTTCGAGTTCCGCAACGAGAGCTGGTTCGCCGACGACGTCTACGACGCCCTCAAAGGCTGCGGGGCATCGCTCTGCCTGTCCGAGCGGGAGGACAACGCGCCGCCGCCATTGGTGGAAACGGCGCCGTGGGGCTATGTGCGGCTGCGGCTGGAAGCCTACTCCGAGGACGAGCTGCGGCGCTGGGCGGAGCGGCTGATGCAGACCGCCTGGCGCGAAATCTACGTGTACTTCATGCACGAGCCGACGGCGCCGGCGTATGCGCGGACCTTGATGAGCTTGTCGCCATAGTTTCCGTCCGCGCGTTTCAAACACTTTGCGCGGACTTACCCGCACGTCCTGAGTCGAAGCCGCAGAGGCTCATTTCCCAGCCACGCTTTCGACACAACAGGGATTCCGTGCATAATTGATTAGAGGATTTGATTCGTTCTTCAAAGGGGAGGAACCATGCAAAAGCGTCTGTTGCCGTTGTTGATCGCGTCCGCACTTCCATTCGCAGCAAGCAAAGCACACGCATCCGCCTTCGCGCTCTCCGAGCAGGGCGTGAGCGGGCTGGGCAACGCCTATGCGGGCGCCGCCGCGGTGGCCGAGGATGCCTCCACCGTCTGGTGGAATCCGGCAGGAATGTCGCGCCTGGGAAGCGGCAAGCACCTGCTCGTTGGCGGTCACGTCATCATCCCGTCCACCAAGTTCAACGACAGCGGCAGTACCCGAGCGGCGGCGAGCGATCCTACTAAGGTCGGGAACGGTGGCGACGCCGGCTCCACCGCACTGGTGCCGAACTTGTTCTTCGCGATGAATTTGAATCCGACCTGGAGCTTCGGCGTGGGCGTCAGCGTGCCCTTCGGCCTCATGACCGAGTACGACTCGGACTGGATCGGACGCTTCCAGGGCATCAAGTCCGAGGTCAAGACGATCAACATCAATCCTTCGGCGTCCTACAAGCTCAGCGATCGCGCCAGCCTGGGCTTCGGGGTCAACTACCAGTATGGCGAGATCGACCTGCTCTCCGCAGTCAACTACTCAGGCCTAACGGGCGGCGCGATCGGGATCGGCGTCGAGGGCCAGAATGCAACCAGTCTGGACGGCGATGCCTGGGGCTTCAATATTGGCGCCCTCTTCGACATCACGTCCGCCACGCGCGTCGGAGTTCACTACCGCTCGTCGCTCGACTACAGCATGAAAGGCTCGACCAGCTTCAGCAACGTACCCGCGGCGTTTGCCGGCAATCCGTTGCTGGCGGCTGGCACGTCGAACGGAGACGTCAAGCTCGACCTGGAAACGCCTGCGAGTGCTTCCGTGAGCGTGGCCCACAAGGTGAATGATCGCGTTGAGCTGCTAGGCGATGTCACCTGGACCGAGTGGAGCAAGATCACGCGACTGCCGCTGGTCCGCACCAGCGGTCCAGCAAGTGGCTCGACGCTCGACACGCTGACCTTCAACTTCGAAGACACCTGGCGCGCTTCGTTCGGCGTCAACTACAAGTACGGCGGCCCCTGGACGCTGAAGGCGGGCGTTGCCTATGACCAATCACCGGTGCCAAGTGCGACGGATCGTACCGTGCGCCTGCCCGACAACGACCGCTACTGGCTGTCGCTGGGTGCAAGCTATCGCATGAGCCAGGTCAGCCGCCTCGACTTCGGCTATACGTACATCATGGTGAAGGATGCTGACATCGCCAATAACCAGACTGCGGCCGGGCGCGGCAACATCGTGGGGACGTACCAAGGCAACGTGAACATCCTCAGCGTGTCGTACCAGCACAGCTTCTAGCCAAACAACCGTCCGAAATGAAAGCCCGGCCTCTCGCGAGGTTGGGCTTTTTTCTTGTAGTGGCCGCGTTACGTGAGCAGTGACGAAGTGACAGTCCCACCGGCGCATGCGCTAGGTCGATCAGCCTAGCAGGTTCGCTTGCTAACCTGTCCGTGTTCCCAGTAGCCCGATGACACGGAGAAGGCGATGAAGATCAGCGTGGCCAGCCGCTCAAGCAGAGGCGGAAAAGAGCCTCATCGCTTGTGCCTGGGACGGTGTTCGCTCCCGGTGACTGCCGTTCTGGATCGACACGACGAAGGCAAAGCGCATGTGTTCGCCGTTCGCGTTCTTGACGGCCGACGCTTCGTCGTGCGTCAGACGGATCCCGAGGAATGGGAACTCGTCGCCGCCTACGGCCGCGCGGGGGGGCGAAGCCCGTCGCTTCGCCCGGCGGCCCTGCTGCTGGTGCTCCTCCTGGCCGCGCTTTGCCGAAAAGCGCTCGCGTCCATCAAGCGCACCCACACGGCGAGGCGCGAGGCCTCTACCAGCACCCTGCCCAGCGGCGACGCTCCGGCCTGACGGCGGCCTAGGGAACGAACAGGCTCGCGCAGTGGCCCGGCTGCGCCGGCGCGTCGGAGATCGATGTGCCGCGCGCCACGCACTGGCTGGGCGGCAGCGACCGATGCCGCTCCACATGCTCCACCACCAGATCCAGCGCGCGCTGCGCATGCGGCTGGATGAACTCGAGCTGCGTGAACGTATCCTTGTACGTCTCGAGGTGGTTGCCATTCTGGACTTCGTACAGGCGGTACGGCGATCGCCGGTCAGCGCGATGGTGATCGTCGTCATCATGGTTTGACTGCTTCGATGCGCTGGCGACCTTGCGCGCATACGCACGTGCGTGATGGTCGATCGGCAGCAACGCATCCATGGTGCCGGCCACGGTAACCAGGGGCTGGCGGACCTTGCCGGTGTTGGCGAAAGCGGCCAGCTGCGCTCCGACGTCCGAGAACGAAAGCCGGCTGACGTAGTTGTACGTGCCGGTCCCGCTGCCGAAGGTGTCATACGAGGGGTCGAGCCGCTTCTGCCACTGGCACTGCGTCACTTCCCAGAACTGGGCCCAATGGTTGGCCCAGAACGAAGCTGTCCCGGCGACGATATCCGGCGGATAGCCAGCGCCTCGAATGTTCGCGGCTGCCGTGCTCGCGCTGTTGAACCCGGAAGCGCGGTAGTCCGGGAAATTCAGGATCGCGGGCGGCAGGTCGGTGAGAATGTTCGGCGCAGTGTCGTCGACGAAAGTGCCCTCCCAGTCGACGCCGCCGTCGAAAACGTCGGGCGCCAACTCGATCGCCCGGCGCACCTGGTAGCCGCCGTTGGAGACGCCCACGGCGTAGGTGAACCGCGGCGAGCGGCCGTACGCCGCCTTGACTCCGTCGCGCGCGATGCGCCCCGCCTTGACCATGAAATCCCCCCAGCGGGTGAACTGCTGGCCGGGATCGTTGGCGTAGAAATGCACCGCGAAGGCAGCCAGCGGTACGTCGGGATTGAGCCTGCAAGCCAGAGGATCCGCCGCACTACTCACGCGAAGGTTATAGACACCCTTATTCTGTGAAGCGTACGCGTAGCCCTGCTGCACGACATAGTCGCTCCACGCAAAATCACCATTGAATTCGCTGCGCGTGCCGGAGGCTCCTGCTACCACCAGGCGCCCGTTCCAGTCCGCCGGCAAGCGCAACAGGAAGCGTGCCTGTCCGAGCGGATCCGAAGCGATGCGTGCCTGGATCTGCAGCCCCGGTACCGCCTTGGTGATCGGCGTGCGATTGGGCGGATTCGGCGAGACGACATTGCGGTCGGTTCGAGGCGTGAACGCAAACGGCGGCAGCCCAGGCAGCGAGTTGTCGAGCGGCGTGGTCTGCTCGTTGTTGGTTGTGAGATCCGCGCTGGGGAAACAGGTGACATCGGCAAGCTGCCCGCCGAGGCGCTTCAGCACTTCCGCGCAGCTTGTCGCGGCCAGTGCGGCGTGTGGAAGCAGTAGCGACAACGTAACGGCACCAACGATGCGCATGAGCATAGCTATCTCCCGATGTTGGCCTGACCTCGACAGGATGCACCCCCTAGCGAATGCCGGCAAGATGCGGTAGACGGTCCGCCTCACCCCTGAACCACTTTCGCGCCGGCGCCTCGATGAATCGATAGGTGAGCGACGAGATCAAAACTACGAGCGCCAGATAGACCATGGTCAGCGCATCCCCTGCCCATTTCTCCGTGCCAATAAAGTCCACGGCGCGCAGCCCTGAAGCCTTGCCCAGACGCAGCGCGTCGCCCAGCCGAGCTCCGACGAAATAGTGGACCATGTAGATCGAATAGGAGACGGTGCCGAGGAATAGAAACGGCTTCGAGGCCAGCATCCGCGCCACGATGCCGCGCTGTGAAGCAAAGATCAGGACCACGGCGGCGAATACCGCCGGCGAAGCGATCGACCACGGGGTCCTGCCCAGTGCGCTCACGAATAGCAGTATGGCTGCGGTAGCGCCGAGCTCGGCGAGCGTTCCGGC
>Ga0193752_1000558_pt1 | contig 35226 bp, 29 predicted proteins | sample H1c1metaG_FD_144924 | JGI IMG/M metagenome (GOLD analysis project Ga0193752, IMG submission 144924) | Soil microbial communities from a riparian zone of the East river system, Colorado, United States - H1c1 | ecosystem: Environmental > Terrestrial > Soil > Riparian zone | place: USA: East River... | reverse complement strand
AACCCTAACGTTTACAGGCATGCGAGACTATGTGAAACTTCTTTTCCCCTTTGATCCTACAAATTCCGGGAAAGATTCGCTGGCCCTGGGGTCCGTACACCGGTGGAACACCTTCACCGCGGCATTTGTGTCGAAACCACAGAGCGTTTTCACTTACGGTCTTTCTGCCTCCTATGGAGGTTATTATGCGAATGGGGAGAAGATAAGCATCACTGCCGACCTGGGCTTCCGGCTTCAACCCATTCTGAATATCGCGCTGAGTACTTCCTTTAACGAACTTTCACTTCCTGAACCCTGGAACAGGACAAAGTTTTTACTCGTGGGGCCAAAGATCGACCTGACCCTGAGCCGTCAGTTCTTTCTCACCACCTATGTCCAATACAATGAACAGGCAAAGAATACAAATATCAATGCCCGGTTGCAGTGGCGATATAAGCCTGCGTCCGACCTGTTTATCGTGTACACCGACAATTATTATCCCGTTCCCTTTTCGATCCGGAACAGGGCGATCGTGTTGAAGTTTAATTATTGGTGGAATCTTTAAATTTGACTGATGAGAATTTCAGCCCGGGTACTTAACAGACGGGACAAACATGAAACTTCGGTTGAAACTCCACCCTGACCTATCACGCCGATGTGGAATCAACCTCCGCTGCCTCATTGATACAGGAATTGATACGCCGGTTGTACGTTATAAGACAGGGACAAATTCAACCATTGGCCCTGCTGAATCGCAAGGACATTACTTTCTTATCTTCATAGCCTTAACCAATATTATGAAACGATTGCCTGTTTTTTCTTCCATTATTTTGTTTTTCAGTCTTTCCGTGCAAGGACAGTCCTCCAGGATGGATGTTTTTGTTGATGGGCTGATGAAGAAAATGACCCTGGAAGAAAAGATCGGGCAACTGAACCTGCCATCCTCCGGCGACATCACCACAGGACAGGTATCGAGTTCCGACATCGCCAAGAAAATCGCTGACGGAAAAGTAGGCGGTCTCTTCAACATCAAAACTGTGGCCAAGATCAAAGAGGTACAGAAGATCGCCGTTGAAAAGAGCCGCCTGAAGATACCCTTGCTTTTTGGAATGGATGTGATCCATGGCTATGAAACGGTGTTTCCCATTCCCCTTGGATTGGCCGCCAGCTGGGACGTACAGGCCATCGAAAAATCGGCGCGCATCGCTGCCCAGGAAGCCAGTGCAGATGGAATAAACTGGACCTTCTCTCCAATGACTGATATTTCGCGGGACCCGAGGTGGGGAAGAATTTCCGAAGGGAGTGGCGAGGATCCATATCTGGGTTCTGAGTTCGCGAAGGCAATGGTCAAAGGATACCAGGGTGACGATCTTTCAAAATACAACACGATCCTGGCCTGCGTAAAACATTTTGCTCTTTATGGAGCCGCAGAAGGAGGCAGGGATTATAATACCACCGACATGAGCAGGGTGCGAATGTACAATGAATACCTTCCTCCTTATAAGGCCGCGGTTGACGCGGGTGTGGAAACGGTGATGGCTTCTTTTAATGAAATTGACGGCATTCCCGCAACGGCCAACAAGTGGTTGCTGACTGATCTGTTGCGAAAACAATGGGGATTCAAAGGATTCGTGGTATCGGATTATACGGGTATAAACGAAATGATCGAACATGGTATCGGTGATCTTCAAGCCGTTTCCGCAAAGGCCCTGCAGGCAGGAGTTGCCATGGACATGGTAGGGGAAGGATTTCTGACCACCTTGCCAAAGTCTTTGAAAGAAGGCAGGGTGACGCTCGACCAGATTGACAAAGAATGCCGCAGTATACTGGTGGCCAAATACAAACTCGGTTTGTTTGATGATCCATATCGTTATTGTGATGAGTCACGCGCAAAGACAGAAATATTCAGCATGGCCAACCGGAAGGAGGCCAGAGCCATCGCTGCGGAAAGTTTTGTGCTGCTGAAGAATGACAAGAAAATATTGCCGCTAAAAAAAACCGGCACGATCGCCCTGATAGGACCCTTGGCCGACAATAAGGAAAATATGACGGGCACCTGGAGCGTAGCCGCCAGGCCGGAACAATCAACCACGGTACTTGCCGGATTAAAGGAAGTTGCAGGCAATGCCGTACAAATCCTGACAGCCAGGGGTTCGAATCTCGATGCCGACAGCGCCTTTGAAGAAAGGGCAACAATGTTCGGAAAAACATTGCGGCGTGATCCCCGCACGGCGGAAGCCCTCATCACCGAGGCGCTGGCTGTGGCAAACAAAGCAGACGTGATTGTTGCCACCCTCGGCGAGTCCGCAGAAATGACCGGTGAGAGCAGCAGCCGCACCAATATTGAAATACCTCAGGCACAGAAGAACCTGCTGAAAGCATTGTTAACTACGGGCAAGCCGCTGGTGTTGGTGTTATTCACCGGCAGACCCCTGGCGCTGAACTGGGAACAGGAAAATATTCCTTCGATCCTCAATGTATGGTTTGGTGGCAGCGAGGCGGGATATGCGATTGCAGACGTCCTGTTTGGAGCCGTGAACCCATCGGGAAAATTACCGGCGACCTTTCCACGCAATGTAGGGCAGGTGCCTATTTACTACAATCACAAAAATACCGGCCGCCCACTTGAAGAAGGAAAATGGTTTTCCAAATTCAGATCGAACTACCTGGACGTTCCAAATGACCCACTCTATCCCTTCGGATATGGTTTGAGTTATAGCGAGTTTGAATATTCTGACCTGGCTGTAAGCGATTCTACAATGAAGGGATCAGATTCCCTGGTGGTCTCAGTAATGGTGAAGAACACGTCGGATCGTGACGGCACGGAAACGGTTCAGCTCTACATCAGGGATCTTGTGGGAAGCATAACCCGGCCGGTTTCTGAATTAAAAGGATTTCAGAGGGTTTTGATCAAGGCCGGCGAAAGCAAAAAGATTAGCTTCCGGATAAGTACAAATGGCCTGAAATTTTACAACAAAGATCTCAAGTACGATTGGGAGCCCGGAGAATTCAGGATCATGATCGGAGGAAATTCAAGGGATCTGCGGTCGGCAAACGTCCGATGGATCAGGTAACCTGTTTTAATAAACATGGGTTTCAAAATGCTGGACCAACTCTTCGAATTCCAGGAGAAATTCCTTGTCGCGGTCATAGTATCTTGCTTTCTCATAGTCATCACCGGCAAATCCTTTGATACTTTCATAATTGTCCCATTCGGTGACGGTGAGAAAATGACAGACATCCCCATCGATCCGTCTCAATAATTTAGCCGACAAATTTCCCTTGACATCGCGGTAGTCCTTCATGCCGGTGTCCTCAACATATTGTAGGTATTCGTCGGCGTGATGCGCCTTCGTGATACCATGCCAGATCCTGGTAATCATCTTTTAATCTTTTATGTTGTTTGATAATGTAGCAACACGATACCACAACCGAAGGCCCGTGATTCAATCAGTTTGAATACCGTTCCTTCGTTGAAAATCCGTAAGCCTCCATCGTCATCACCCAACGCCGCCGGGTTGATGAACAGGTAGTAATCATCGATCAGGTTCTTGTCTACCAGGTCGGAAACAAATTCACAGCCTCCATACACAATCATATCCCCACCGTCCATATTCTTGAGCTTTTGAACAACGTTGGCGAGTTTTCCATTGGCCACAACTGTATTTTCCCAGGGCGATTCCTCCAGGGTTCTGGAGAAAACAACTTTAGGAGTGTCATACATCTTCCTTCCAAACCGATAACTAGGATCTTCGGGATTGTCGGCTACCGATTTCCAGTGCGAAACAAACCCATCAGTCATATTTCTGCCAAGGAGAATCGTGTCCACAGGATCGGTGAGTTCACTGACAAATTGATTTAATTCATCATCCCAGTCCCAGACCATCCAATCCAATTCGCCATTCGGGCCGCCCATGTATCCGTCGATGGTAATTTGTAACTGTAGTTTTAATTTTCTCATGGTATAAGTGTAATTGATTGCACTCCGGGAGGTCGATCTGCCAGTCGGTTTATAGCCTGCCGGCCGGTAGGCAGTGAGCTTGCGTGAATCATAAAATCATCCATTACCCTCAAAGCCAGGGTACAGCAACATGCCTCCATCAACAAACAGTGTAATTCCGGTAACATATTCCGAATCATCGGAAGCCAGCCAGACGGCTGCTTTACCAATATCCTCAGGCTCACCTATACGCTTTGCAGGAATCAGTTTCATCAGTTTCTGGTATGCTTCAGGGGTTTCCCATGCTTCATTGTTTATCGGAGTGCGGATGGCTCCGGGACCAATGCTGTTAACCCTGATCTTCTTTGATGCATATTCCTGGGCAATCGACTTCATCAACAACATGATTCCTCCTTTTGATGCCGCGTAATTCGCATGACCAGCCCAGGGTATAACTTCATGAACAGAACTCATACAAATAATCTTGCCTGCCGACACAGATCTTTCCACCACCACACCCCGGCGCAGGAACTCCCTGATGGCTTCGCGCGCGCAAAGGAATTGTCCGGTGAGGTTCACGCCAATCACTTTGTTCCATTCTTCGATTGTCATCTCGTGAAACACAGCATCTTTTTGCAGGCCGGCATTGTTGATGAGGATGTCCACCGTCCCATACTTTCCGATGGTTTCACGAAACATAGCAGATACTTCGGCCTCCGAGCTGACATCTGCCTTACAAATAAATCCTTCGCCTCCCTCCTTCTGTATATCTCCAAGTACCTCCTGAGCCTCATCGCGGTCACTTGAATAGTTCACCACTACGCTTGCGCCCGCAGCCGCCAGGGCCTTTGCTACCCCAGTGCCAATGCCCGAGCTGGCACCCGTGACGATGGCGACCTGTCCCTGTAATTTTTTCCTGTCTTCCATATTCCTGCTTATTTCATCTCGATGACGACAACTGTATCGGGACCTTCAATAATCAGGCCTTCAGAGGGAATCACCAACCCTGTGTTCTTCTGGCTGAATTTTACTTTGGCTGCATTACCCAGGATGCTGACAGATTTCACCCTTCCTTTCAGGTCGGGAATAACAAGTGCGGTACTATCCGGAGATTTAAAAAGATGCAGATAGATCTTCTTGTCGTGTTGTGTACTCACACCCCAGGGTTGTGGTTTTAGCGGGCCACCGCGGGTATTGTATATGCTTTCATTGTGCTGCGCGATCCATTTACCCGCCGCGGCGAGCGTGTCCGTAAATTCAGGCTGGATTACGCCATTGGGCATCGGTCCAACATTCAGCAGCAGGTTGGCATTCCTGCCAGCGGCGCCAACCAGTAATTGGATCACCTTGCTAACAGTTTTGTAATTGGTGTCGGTGATATTGTAGCCCCAGGCCCCATTAATGGTTTCACAGGACTCAAGTGGCAGTTCATTGGATGCCTGCTGGAAACTCAGACCTGATTTATTTTCTCCGGGCAAATCTCTTTCGAACATCTGGAAATCTTCACCAGGGATCGGAGACAAGTGATGGTTGTTGCCGATCATACAATTTGGTTGCAGCTTATGGATCAATCCGTAAATCTCCCCATACTTCCAGTCGATCCGCGATGACCGGTCGGCCTGCCCTTCAGGGTTGGTCTGGTCCCAATGCCCGTCGAACCAGATTGACATAATGTCTCCATAGTTCGTCAGTAATTCGGTGAGCTGATTCTTCATGAAATTCAGGTAGGAAGCATAATCACTTTTTCCTGTTCTGCCCGTACCCTTGCCGGTCCTTCCCGTCTCACGCGGGTAATCATCGCGGTACCAGTCAAGAATTGAATAATACAATCCCAGCTTTATCCCCTGTTTCTGGCATTCTTCTGATAAGAGCTTAAGTACATCTTTGCCGTAAGGAGTGTTGGTGATCTTCCAGTCCGACTGCTTCGTGTCCCAGTTTGAAAATCCATCGTGATGACGCGTGATAAAAACGATGTATTTCATACCTGCATTCTTCGCCGTTGCCACCCATTTGGCCGCGTCGAAGTCCACTGGGTTGAAGGCACGAAGTAAACGTTGGTAGTCCTTTACCCTGATATTACGCTCGTTCATCACCCATTCTCCATGGCCCAACACGCTTGACAATCCCCAATGGATGAACATGCCATATTTATTATCCTGGAATTGTTTCCTGGCTTCAAGGTTAGCGGGTGCTGGTGTATAACTCTGACAGATCCCTTCACCCGTCAGGGCCAGGGCAAACAACAACAGGAATGAATTCTTCATGAGCCCTAAATAAATTAAAAATCAAAAATCAAAAATTAAAAATTAAAAAGGTACTCTTCTTTTCGGCTGTGTTTTATAAATTATCGCACAGGGAGCGTCTCGCCCGTCGTAGCTGCGTACTTCGCCCCCGGAAGCTGCGTTAGCAGCGAAGGCGGGGCAGCAAAGGAGGGAGGCAGGAAAATACTTTTTCACCATTGACCAGGTCGTCTAATCAACCAACAATTGTTTTACCGGCAACCATCTATTTACACTGCGCAAGCAGTTCAGCGGTTTGCTGCTTTCCCCAGGAAGGATGCAATTTTTCCGGCTTTTCCTTTTCGAAAAGCTGCATGGCTTTTTCAAGAATGGGTTTCGCCTTAGCCTTTCCACCCCCGAATTGTTCTGGCGTGTTGAAGATTCCTGAACCCTGAAGGAAATATAACCTGGGGTTGTTGGGATCCATCTTCATTCCTTTTTCCAGGGCTTCTCCCCCTTGCTTGCCCGCAGTCTGCCAGCGGGTCTGTGGATCTACCAGCATTTGTTGGGTGTAAGCCATATTTCTTAAAACATAGATTTCTGAATTGTCCTTAATGGCCGCTGCCTTGTCACAATATTCCAGTATCCTGGCCGAATTAGCATCTTTGTCCAGCTTTGGATCCGCCCAGCCGTTGATACTGAGCGAAAGACCAGCATAATAGTAGGGAAGCCATTGCGTTTTTTCCGCGTCGGCGATCCGCAGGAACTGTGCAGAAACAGAGTTGTATGCCTCGGGAGTCTTGGCGGAATCCATCGTCCGTATATTCTCTTCCATGGCTTGGGTGAATTTCTCACTCTGCGCAAAGGTTAGAGTTGAACATAATAAAGCGATCAAAAACAGTTTTATTTTCATGTGAGTCATCATTTTCAAGATCAAATTAAAGATTATTATTGATAGCATCCTGGGTTCTGTCGACACCCCAGCTGAAGAAGGCTCCGATAAAATAAAATCGTTTTGCAGGCGGATTAATTTCCTGGCGGTACATTCCATTGTAAGAATAATTATAGCCGTATACCTGGTGCGAACCCAGCACATTGGTTACCGAAGCAACGAGTACCCAGAAGACCTTGGGATTGGTTTTGCCAATACTCGGTACATAATTCGCACTGAACCCCATGTTGTGATAGTCCTTCGTTCTCCCGCTTTGACCTACAGAGAATTTGTTTGCTGAATTATCATAGTTGAAAAAGTAGAATGGTCTGCCCGTAGCATAGGAATAGGTCACGTTGAAACCTGTCTTGATGTCCATGAAGAACCTTTTTACCACCAGTGAAGCGGTGTGTTTGGCAACAAAGTTCGGTTCCAGCTGCCCCGGGTAATTCAGGTAATCGCGCTTTGTGTCGAGATATGAATAACTGACCCAGTAGTCGAGGTTTTTAAATGTTTTCTTATCCCTGTAGAACAACTCGATGCCCTGGGCATATCCCGATCCATTATTGTTGAATGTGCCGGTAAAAATATTATAGGGAACGGTCTTTATCAGGTCGTCATATTTCTTATAAAATCCCTCTATGCGCAAAATTTTGTCATTAAGTGATTTCTGGTAGTTCAGAATGTAGTGCGTGGCCTTCGTGTACCCAAGATTAGTAGTGGCGAACAACTGTTGGTTCTCAGGTTTCTGATAGAAAATGCCATAAGCAAATGAAACCTGGGCGCCCGGTCCGGTACGGTAAGCAACGGACGCTCTTGGAGCGATATTCATTTTGTTGATCACTGATGAGTGTTCAAATCTTGTTCCTAGTTTCAAAGCAAGACTGTTGGTAAGGTAGATGTCGGACTCCGCAAAAATGGCCTGGTAATTATCTTTTAGCGTGGTGTCGTTGCCGTTAAATTTTGTTTTGTTATACGAATACCAGTCTTCGGCTCCGAAACGAATGGCGCTTATCCCATTGAGTTTTTTTTCAAATACTGCCCTGATCTGCGACAGGTCCTGTCGGCTCGAAAGAATAAAATTCTTAAAATACAGCCAGGGTTGATCGGGGAAATTGGTTTTTTGATTGTTGTTCTGGTCCTGGAGTTGTTGTTCCATGTCATCATTGTTGGTACTGTAGCTCGTTCCGATATTCATCGTCCAGGCATTGCCCAGGTTTTCTTTCCAGCTGAGGTTGTTGTAAAGATTGAAGTTCTTCAGACCGAAGGCATCCTTCATCCCAAGCGTGTCGAAATCAGGTCGTCTGAGCCCGAAACGGGCGGTGCTGATGGTACCATAATATTTGATCAGCCCATGTTTTGTCTTAATCCGGAAATTGGCGTCGACATTGTGAAAATCCGGCATCTGGAAATAATCGGGTGTTTGTTTTACTGCCTTGAAGTAAGCAACCAGGTTGACATAGGAATAGGTGATGCCGAAGGACGATTTTTTGTTTTTTGCCAGTTGCTGTGTTCCGACTCCCAGAAATATGGGTGTCACAGAAGCATTGACTTCTGAACGCTCCGGCATGTCTATGGATTCGAGGATCAGGGCAGAAGACAGCGCCTGCCCGTACAGAGCCGAATAGCCACCCGTGCTAAACACTGTGCCCTTGAATAAAAATGGTGAGAACCGACCCCTCGAGGAAATGTCCGGGGCACTGGACATATAAGGGTTATTCACCATGGTGCCGTCGATAAATTGTTTCGTTTCCGCGCCGGTACCACCCCTGACGAACAAGCCTTCCTTTTCTCCCACCTGCTGGGCCCCCGGTAAAGTTTTCACGGCGCTGGTGATGTCCGCGTTGGCCCCACCAGTGGTGGCCACATCAAGGGAGCTTAGAACCGTGGCAGCCCTTTTCCGGTCCCCCGCTTCAAATGATCCGGCGGTAACCATGACCGCTTTCAATTCATCGAGCTTTTCCTTCATTGAAAAATTCAGGGTCAACGGACCCGAAATATTTATCTCCTGTTCAGTTGCCACATATCCGATGGTACTGATCGTGATCAGTTGTTTTCCCTTTTCCGTGGTGGTAAATTTGAAATACCCGCTGGAGTCAGTTGTTGAACCATCATAACTGTCTTTGATCGTAATGCTGGCGCCGGAGATGGCCCTTCCTTTTTTGTCGTGGACACGACCGTCAATCTTAACCTGACTGAATGCAGAACTGGCAAATGAAATGAGAAGAAGGAATTGACAGAAAACTGTCTTCCAATTATGTCTGAGTATCATCTTAAGCAGCGTGTATGCATAATTTTGGTTTGGCCGCTGGTCAACACCAACCGCAGCATCAATTCAAGTGGCGCCTTCATTAGTTTAGGATAATCTTGTTTTGGGAACAGGGGAAGAATCGTCAGGGACCAAAAATATCAATAAATGAGGGAGTTCGGGGTCGGAAAATCAATAAAAATCCATATAAACTTTAGGTTATGCCCGGATTCGTTTAAATGTTTGAACACTTGTTATCTTAATTTGGCGGCATGAAAGGCCTGTTGATTTTCTCGATCTTTATCACAATATCTTATTTGACTTCGGCTCAAAGTCACCATTATGGACCTTCCAACATACATTCCCATAATGATTACGACAAACCGGAACCGTTTAGGAATGCTTATGGTCATCGTGCCGGTTCCATAGAAGCCGATGTATTTTTGGTAAACGATGACCTCCTTCTTGCCCATACCCTCAAAGAGGTGAAAAAAGATAAATCGTTGGAGGCCATCTACCTCCGTCCACTCGATTCCCTGATTAAGCGATTCCATGGTCAGTTGGCTGACGATTCCGCCTACCATCTCCAATTACTTATCGACCTCAAGTCTCAGGCAATGACCACCCTGCCTGCTCTGATCGCTTTAGTGCAGGAATATCCTAGTCTGACCAGGTGTAAAAGGCTGAGTTTTGTAATTTCAGGCAACCGGCCCCCTGTGGCATCCTTTCAGGATTACCCGGATTTCATCCAATTTGATGGCTTACCCGACACCAGTTACACACCAGAGGCATTAGCCCGGATTCCAATGATCAGCGATAATTTCAAAACCTACAGTACCTGGTCAGGTAAAGGGCTGATACCCAGTGAAGATTTAAAGAAGATCAGGGCAGTAATCGATCATTGTCATAAACTGGGAAAGCCTATCCGGCTCTGGAATGCTCCCGATCGACCGGAAGCCTGGAAGATGCTCAGAGATCTTAAGGCAGACTGGATCAACACCGACCAGGTCGGGGAACTCTCAGGTTACCTACTTAAGCAGCCCGATCCGGCTCCCTTATTGGCCCTTTAGCGCGGGTCCTAAGCCCCGCATAAGTCCGATGTTCCCAAAATCCGCAAAACCTTCCGGTTTTGGGAGTTGGCACGTTTACAATTGCTTTGATTTTCATGTAGTTATCGATTGGCCGCAAACTTGCCACTAGGGATGAAACATCTGTACCATGAAACGTTATATTACCATCATCACAATTCTTTCACTCCTCGTGTTTTCAAATAACGATGTCAATGCGCAGTTTCTTGCTTCAAGTAAGAAACACTCTGGCATGGTGAAGATTGCACCTGAAGCTGGTGAAAATACTCAAAGCAATTTCGCCATCGTGCCCGGCACCATAAACAAAGTTGCTCACATCGTTGTGACGGCTGAAAGAGAAGGCTGGGCTACCCTTAAGGTCAGAAATGCCCTGGGTCATATTCAGCTTGAACAGCAGATGGCTGTTTCTGCCGGTGTCAATAAAATCCCTGTATTTTTTGTGTCAAAACTTAATCAGGGTGTTTATTCTACCGAGCTGAGATTAGACCGCAATGTATATTTCGCGGAACTTGTAAAAGAGTAATCGTGCCCTTCAGCCCCGGGCTGATGAGCATAATCCGGCACGGATCAATCCGGATCACACGTACCCACCTATAACTCAACAACCCAAAGACCGGCTGATTTCAGTCGGTTTTTCCTTTTTAGGCCGTTCCTGGCACAATCAGATTCTCCCTAACTTTAAAGGTTACGGAGACTGATAATTATGGAATTCATCGACTATTACAAAATTCTTGGCCTTCCCAAAACCGCTTCCCAGGACGAGATCAAAAAAGCCTATCGCAAGCTCGCCAGAAAACACCATCCCGACCTTAACCCCAACGACAAGGAAGCACACAAGAAATTTCAGCAGATCAATGAGGCAAATGAGGTGCTTAGCGATACTGAAAAAAGAAAGAAATACGACCAGTACGGTCATGATTGGAAAAATAAGGAAGCCTTTGAGCAGAGCCGTCAGTCACAGGGCAGGCAAAGGACTTATTCCGATGCCGGCGGGCAAACATTCGGCGATTTTGAGGGCAGCGATTTCTCTGATTTTTTTGAATCCATGTTCGGTGCCTCCACCGGCCCCCGCAGCAGCAGGCAGCAGTCATACAAGGGACCGGACTACCAGGCCAGCCTCCGGCTGACTTTGAAAGAAGCGCTCACGACCCACCAGCGCACCATAACCATTGATGGGAAGAATGTCAGGATCACCATTCCTGCGGGTATTGCTGATGGACAGAAAATAAAACTCAGAGGCTATGGAGCTCCGGGTCCGGGCAATGGCCCAAATGGCGATCTCTACATCACCTTTGAGATTGCCGAGGATCCGGCCTTCACGAGACTGGGAAATGATGTGTATATCAATGCGGATATCGATTTGTACACGGCAGTATTGGGAGGAGAAACCACAATTGAAACACTGACAGGAAAATTGCTGTTGAAAGTACAGGCCGGAACGCAGCCCGGAGCAAAAGTACGGTTGAAAGGGAAGGGCTTTCCAGTCTACCGCCATGAAGGTCAGTATGGCGATCTTTTTGTTACCTATCAGGTGCGACTGCCGGTGAATCTGAATGAAGCGGAAAAGGATTTATTCCGGAAGCTTTCAGAACTAAAAAAATAAATGATGGAAGACAAGCTCATTCCCGCCAAAGATGTTTGCATGCATTACCGGGTTGATCTGAAATTTATCGACGACCTCCAGGAGTACGAACTAATTAGTTTTGTGGTGATCGAAGAACAGCCATTTGTTCAAAGTGAGCAGCTTAGCGAACTGGAAAAACTCATCCGTTTCCACCAGGAACTCAGCCTGAATATTGAAGGCATCGATGCGGTGTATCGACTTTCAAAAAAACTTGAAGCAGCACAGGAGGAAATTCAAACCCTAAGGAACAGGGTGAGTTTTTATGAGCGCGGATTTCGTTGAAGCGCCCAAACCCGGAAGTACGGATATCCTCGCCGCGATCCCATCCTCAAAATTATTGTTCCTGTCGGCTTTGATTGCATTCGCACTGGCCCAATCCATCAATTTTTTATCATTTTTTCTGGAGGCAAGCAATGTTATCCGGTAATAAGTGAGCGCCAGTTGCTTGTCGTCGCGGCTAACGGTGCGGAGCGAACGCAGATAAAAATCGAGCGCCTCTTCATTACGGTTCGCAACCATACTCATCCTTCCCAGAAAATTAAACAGGGAAAATTCCAGTCCATAAGGGTCATCAACAATACCCGAGTCAAGATAACGCTGTGCGAGCTTCGCGGCTTCATCGGGTTTCTGGGCTATACGAAGTTTGATCACCCTTTGCAATTTGGCGAGGGCATGGACGCGGGGCATCAGCGACTCATCCCAGTGCAGTACCCTGAAATATGGGTCTATGATGATGGTGTCAATTTTTTCAGCCGCCGCAAGTGGGTAGGATTCTTCCGCCTGGTTGAGATGGATCTGCCTTATTTCTTTTTTACCGTTGGTGTAAACAATCTGTACATCAAGTGGCAAGGTGTAAACGGGTTGTTTTTGTTTGATCGTCAGCGTTGCCGTTCCCGCCTCCTGCTTCCATGAAGAGGTCCATGCAGGCGCGCCGGTGCGCCTGAACCATTGGGCGGTGAACCATTGCAGTGACTGGCCGTATTCTTTTTCAAAACCTTTTATGAAATTGTCGAAACTAAGACCCTGCTTTCCATATTTCTCTCCAATCTGCGTCGCCGCGCGGTGGAACTTATCCTTGCCCATCACCTGCGACAAGAGATCCAGCGCGAGAAATCCTTTGCTGTCTCCGATCATATGCTGGTTGCTGCCGGTTAAGGATACCAGGGGTTCGTCGTTGCCGGCGGCCTCATTTTTGAGATAACCGATACCACTTTGATCCGGGATGTAGCCGGGGTAGCCGTTGCGGCGATATTCTATGGCATGGGCGCTGTCGAAATGTTCAACCACCTGTAAGGAACCGTATTGCGCCATACTTTCTGTCATCAGGGCAGCCCCCTCGGTACCAATGGTCATCACCTTATTTCCCCACCACTGATGCCCTAATTCATGGCCGAACAAAGCATAATTAAAACTCCGCAATGCACCTGTCGGCATCAGGATGCCACCCAGTAAACTGGCGCCCCCGATACTCGTTTTCTCCGCCACATAGTCGGGGAATTCGATGATGGAAAAGCTCGGTATAGCGAGACTACCGAAGATGCCTTTGAGATAATTCAGAACCGCAGCTGATTTTTCGCTGAGCTCTTTGCCATTGATGTCATCATTCAGGTGATAGGTGTAAAAAGGTATGGAACCTGAGAATTCCTGAATGGCATATCGTCCGATATACACAGAAAATATGTCCGGCTGAAGGTAGGTGAACGAACTGGTAACTGAAGCCAGGGAGGTATCGCGGGTGATTATACTGGAAGCCATCACGGCTGAAAGTGGCAAGGGTGTTGTGACCGTTAACTTTCCGGTGGCCTTTAAATAATCACCGTTACCCGAAGCCAGGTCCGAGACGAGTTGTGGATACCAGGCAGAGCCGTATCCGCCAGCCATAACAAAGTTAGAGTCGATATAATACTGAAAGGTGGGGGCATTCCCCCGCTCATAACTGAAATGCAGTTTGAGGTTTGTGCCCGGTTTAAGCTTCCTGCGAAAAACAAAAGTATAGGCGATGTCGCCGGATTTTTTTGTCCGCTGAAGAACCTTTGGTTTTAGTCCCTGCAGCCGCAAGATGGGAGGAGCCACCGTTTTGCTGATGGCCACCTGGATGGAATCCGAAGACGCGGTGTCGGTCACAAATCTAAGACTACCGGAGACGCTGAATTTGCCGGTGCCCGGGTCTGCGATCACCTTAATCTGGTACTCAGGATGCTGCTGAGAATAGGCAACAGGAAATGAAAAGAATAACACAAAGAAGAGAACCGCAGATATTTTCTCCGAACGCAAATGCCACATGCTGGTTTTTAACCGCAAATAACAGTTTAATGACCTGATAAAATTGTACCGGATTAACTTCTTAGCGACCTCCGGAATCTGGAGGGTGTAATATTATAACATTGCCCGAAAGTTCTGATCAGGTGAGCAGCATCCGTGAAACCCGACTCAAATGCCAGGTGCCCGATGCTGTCAGGCCAGGGACTGGATCGTATGATGAACGTCAAATTCGGATTCCAGGATAGTGGTTACTTTGGATAACCACGGCAGCCGCTGCACAACAGAAATTTCTGACTCCTGCACCAACCAGTGAAGAATATATTCTACCGACATCTCAACACCTTCCTGTTGATTGAACTGATAGAGGAGTTTATACAGATACACAAAACTGCCGGTGGTATACAGTCTCACCGAATCAGGCAGATGGGTGGCAAGGTCGTACCAGTCAAGGAGGCTTTTCTTGAGTTCAATATTCAGGCAACGACCTCCGGCTGATAAAAACTGATTGGAATGATCGTAGCCCGCCGGGCGAAAGAGTACCTCTCCGGTATTTACCTGCGTGGCCGATCTGCCGTTGGTTTCGCAGTAGTTACCACGGATCAGCAGGGAGAGGTAGGCATTTTGATGCGCATGGGTTGTTATTTCAGAACAGGGATCGTATTGGGTGATGTTGATCTTAAAAAGATCGTTCTCGCTGGCCAGTTGCTCATTGCCAAAATAATGACCTGGTGAAAGTAGCGTGCTCATCTTCACAAATTTAGTTTATTGATCGCTACTTAAGGCGGAGGAAGGGCTTATTGTCAACTCTGCGACCCAATGGGGTCAACCGGTTTTAGGTTAATCAGCAGATGTTGGTCTCTTTTTAATGACGGATAGGTCAAGAAAACGATTAATCCTTGTCAATTTATCCCCGGGGATTCTGAAAATTTTGTTAGAACTCTTATTTATTGAAAAACTTCAATAAATAATTTATACTTTTGTGTTGTAAAGAGATTTTCATGGACGTAAAGAAAGCTGAAAAGATCTCCAAAGCGCTTGCCGACCCCAACCGCTTAAAAATTCTGAAGGAGATCAAGAAATGTAAAGAGTGTCTGTATTGCGTTGATCTCAATAACCTTATTAACCTCTCTCAGCCCTCGATTGCCCACCATCTGAAATTGTTGATGGGGCCGACCTGTTAAACTCAGACAAGGACGGCCGTAATGTGCGGTATTATCTTAATAACAAACTCCTCGATGAGTATATCAGTTTCATCGAAGGCTTAAAAATTTGATTTTTTTTTATTTTTATTAATCGAAGTATTTAAATAAATCTATACCTTCGATCTCTTTTTCAAAGAAAACTACCCAAAAATACGCCTTAATTTATTCAATTATTTAGATAATTCAATAATTCATCTCATCATGTTAACACAGTCATTACCAAAACAAAACCTTGTCCCGGCCCTGCACACAGCGTTTGGCTATCTTCTCCTGACCGTGCTGATCGCGGCCTGTTCGGCCCAGGGTAAAGAACCAGTTCCAGAAAAACAATCCAAAAAATCAAGCGCCATCCCCGTCGATGGAAACGTGATAAAATCCGGCACCCTTAAAGAGGAAATGGAAATCACCGGTTCTTTAGCGGCCAACCAGCAGGTGGACGTCGTAAGCGAACTGACCCGCCGGATCGTCGAAGTGCACGTCAAAGAAGGAGCCTACGTTCAGAAAGGACAGCTGTTGTTTGAAATGGACAAGGAGGACCTCCAGGCCCAGCTCGACAGGCTCCGTCAACAGGAAAAACTGGCCATCCTCAATGAAGAAAGGCTCCGCGACCTGATACAGCATGAGGCCGTGGTTCAGCAGGACTACGACCAGGCATTCACCAACCTGAAAGTACTGCAGGCGCAGATCGCAGAACTCAAGGTTACTATCGGGAAAACCATGATCAAGGCGCCGTTCGCCGGTCAGGTGGGCATCCTGCGGGTTTATCAGGGAGCAGTAGTGAATGTGAACACCGTGCTCACCAATATCCAGGACAATAACCTGATCAAGGTCGACTTCCTGGTGCCGGAGAAATACGCCAACATCATCACCAAGGGTAGCGAACAAAAGTTTACCGTGGCTTCCGACACACGCCAGCATACGGCCACCATTGTTGCCCGTGAAGCCCGGCTTGACCAGAATACCAGGACATTGATGGTGAGGGCCATCAGCAAAAATCCAGACAGAACACTGATACCAGGCCAGAGCGCACGCCTTCAGCTGGCCCTGCATTCCTCTGCTGATGCCCTGACGGTTTCATCCCAGGCGCTGATCCCTTCATCACAGGGATACAGCGTGTATGTGGTGAAAGACTCAAAGGTCAGGCTCTCTCCCATTGACATCGGCCAGAGAGGGCCCTCTTCAGTGGAAGTGCTGAAAGGACTACAACAAGGCGACACCGTTGTAACCAGTAACATGCTGAGGCTGACACCCGGAGCAGAAGTAGACTTCGTCAATCTCCATTAATCGTTAAATCTTTTTCGCTATGAGCGCAATTTCTCAGGTAAGTATCTCAAGGCCAGTCCTGGCGGGCGTTATGTCGGTTTTACTTATCCTCTTTGGTATCGTTGGTTACACATTTTTAGGAACCCGCGAATACCCCGTCACCGATTCACCGGTAGTTACGGTGACCACAGTTTATCCCGGCGCAAGTGCCGACATCATCGCTTCGCAGGTGACCAAGCCTCTTGAAGAAGCGGTGGCAGAGGCCAACGGCATCCGGGCAATGTCATCCGAGTCCCGGGAACAGGTGAGCATTATCACAGTAGAATTCAACCTCAACGCCGACCTTGAGGCAGCGGCTAATGATGTCCGTGATAAGGTGTCCAAATCAAGGCAACAACTACCCACGGACATTGAGCCGACCATCGTAGAGAAATCCGGTCCTCCGGATTTCCTGGTCTTCCTCACGGTGCAGAGTGACACAAAAAGCCTCGAAGACATTACCGACTTCGTCAACACCAGCATCAAGGAAAGATTGCAATCCATTCCTGGTGTAAGGCTCGTGGATTCTTACGCGGGCCGCAAAAGAGCGATGCGCCTGAGAATGGACCCGGTGAAGATGGCGGCATACCAGCTGACACCTGCCGACATCCAGGCTGCGCTCCACAAAGAGAACGTGGATCTGCCCAGCGGTCGCATTGAAGGTCAGAACACCGAGGTGACACTTCGCACTGAAGGCCGGCTGGTGACTGAAGAGGATTTCAACAACATGATCGTTCGTGAATCAAATGGCGCCATCGTTCGGTTCCGCGACATCGGCACAGCCATCATGTCCTCGCAGAATGAAAGAACGGCAATGATCATCAGTGAAGGCAAAACGGCGAGATATGGCGTGGGAACCGGTGTGAACCCGCAAAGGGGGGCCAATTCACTGGCCATCGTGGACGAGTTCAAAAAAAGATATGAAGAAATCCTGAAGACCGCACCAAAGGACTACATCATCTCAATCGGTAAGGATTTTACCGTTCCCGTCCGCAACTCACTGGCCGAGGTTGGTGAAACCCTGCTGCTTGCCTTTGGTCTTGTGGCATTGATCATCTTCGTGTTCCTTCGCGACTGGAGAAGCACGATCATTCCGCTGGTAGCCATACCGATTTCAATCATCTCGGCATTCTTTATCATGTATATCGGCGGCTTCTCGATCAATGTGCTTACCCTGCTGGGGTTGGTACTCGCTATCGGCCTTGTGGTGGATGATGCGATCGTGGTACTGGAAAACATATACGCCAAGGTCGAGCAGGGAATGACCCCACTGCAGGCGGCGCGTAAAGGATCGGACGAGATTTATTTCGCGGTCATCTCCACTACCGTGACATTGGCGGCGGTATTTCTTCCCATATTATTCCTTGGAGGAATCACGGGCAGGTTGTTCAAGGAGTTCGCGATAGTAGTCTCCGGCTCTGTGCTTATTTCTGCCTTTGTTGCGCTGACCCTGTCGCCCATGATGAGCGCCTACCTTTTGAAGGCCGGCAGCTCGCACAACTGGCTCTACAAAAAAACGGAACCATTTTTTATCAAACTGAACAATGGTTACGAAAAAACCCTGCGGAGCTTCTTCAAAGTAAGATGGCTGGGTTTCGTACTCCTGCTCTTGTCTTTTGGCATCGCCTGGATGCTTGGTCCCTCGTTGCCTTCCGAGCTTGCCCCGCTGGAAGACCGGTCGATGGTCGGCATGGCGGTGATCGCACCGGAAGGAACTTCTTATGAAAGTATGGAAGAGACGATGAAGGAGATCAGCAATTATGTGTCGGATTCCATTCCCGATCTGGATGGAAACCGTACCTATGCCGGCATTGCCGCTTCTGTTGGCACCCTGGTGCAACCAGTGAACGCAGGTTTTCAATGGGTGTTCCTGAAAGACGTTGACAAAAGAAAAAGCAAGCTGACGCAGCAACAGATATATGAAAAACTGGTGGCGGCGGCACCGAAATTCCGTAACGTGATCATGATCCCAATCCAGATCCCAACCATCGGAGGTTTCAGCACCTCACAGCCACTTGAATATGTAGTACAAGCACCAGACTTAAAGAGCCTGATCGACGTGATGCCCAAATTGATTGGACAGGTGAATAAAAGCAGCAAGCTGGGTTTCCAGAACCCGGATTTTAAGATTGACAGACCGGAAATAGGGCTCACTATCGACAGGCAGCGTGCAGCACAGTCGGGAATTTCCACACAGGAAATCGGAAGCACCCTGCAACTGGCACTCAGCGGAAGAAGATATGGCTATTTTATTTACAATGACAGGCAGTATGAAGTAATAGGCCAGCTCGACCGCAGGGAGCGTTCCGCCCCGGCTGATCTGCGTTCTCTTTTCCTGAAATCATCAACAGGTGAAATGATCTCGCTGGACAACCTGGTGAAAATGAACGAAACAGTTAGCCCACCGGCACTGTACCGTTACAACCAGGCATACAGCGCTACCATCTCCGCCACACCTGCTCCCGGTGTCAGCCTTGGGGAAGCCATTAAGGAAATGGACAAGATCACCGCCAGTGTTTTACCGGCGGGATTCAGAACGGACTTGAAGGGCCAGAGTCGCGACTTTGCCGAAAGCAGTGCGAGCCTCGTTTTCGCCTTCATCTTCGCCGTGTTACTTATTTACCTGGTACTCGCCGCGCAGTTTGAAAGCCTGATCGATCCCTTCATCATTCTGCTCACGGTACCAATGGCTGTAACCGGCGCCCTGCTCAGTCTTTGGATCACGAATCAGTCGATCAATGTGTTCAGCCAGATTGGTGTGATCATGCTGATTGGATTGATCACCAAGAATGGTATTCTCATAGTTGAGTTTGCCAATCAGCGCAAGGCCGAAGGAATGAATGTGCGGGACGCAGTTCTCGCCGCAGCGACTTCAAGGTTCCGGCCCATTCTGATGACGACGCTAGCGATGATCTTTGGCACATTGCCCATTGCCCTTTCGCTGGGCACGTCTTCGGGAAGTCGTACCTCACTGGGCATAGTGGTCGTCGGCGGATTGATCTTTGCGGGAATACTAACTCTTTATGTAATCCCAGCCGTCTACTCATATTTCTCACGGCCCTACAAACAGAAAGTTGAAGAAGTACCATATAGGCATGAACAAAGTCACGCGCGTGGCCCGGAAATCATTCCTGCCTGATCCATCAATTAATGAACTCATTTTTATGACACTCCAGAAAGCATTTATTTATACCATTAGTTTTTTCACCCTGCTCTGCCTGTTGTCGTATGCGGCCTTCTCGCAGGCCCAGCCCCTGTCGATGAAACAAGCGCTTGATCTAACTATGTCGAACAACCGACAAATAAAGATCTCCGCCCTTGAAGTCGACAGGTCCGAACAACAGATCGCGGCAGCAAAAGGCCAGTCCCTTCCCGAAGCCGGCCTGAACGGTCAGCTGATCCATTACTTCGAGGTTCCGGCATTTTTCGGATTCGACAATTCCGGGGGTGACAAGATTCCCTATGGAAGATTTGGGGGTAGGGACCAGGGCAGTGCAGGAGTTTATGTTACACAGCCCGTTTACAAACCGGGCAACAAACCCGCATTGAGGTATGCCCGGTTGCTGAAACATTCCGGGGATCTTTCCCTGACCGACCGCAGGTCAACAGTAACGGCGCAGCTGAAGCAAACCTATATCCAGATCCTGGTGCTACAGGAAAGGATCAAATTGCAGCAGCAAAGTCTTCAAAGAAATGAGAAAGCCCTCCAGGACGCCAGGTCGCTGCTGGCCCAGGGCAGGGCATTACGTGTAGACACACTGAGGGCCTATACTACAGTAAGAAACCTGGAACCGGACCTGCTCAGGCTCACCTATGCTGTGAATGTGGGCAAGCAACAATTGAAAACGCTGATGGGCATTGATACATTGAAGGACATACAATTGACGGATTCCCTCGAACTACCAGGTGATGAGGCCATACTTTCCGAAAACGAAGTGTATGATCAGGCCAGGCAGAACAGGTCAGATCTAAAGGTCACTGAACTGGAACAGCAGTTGTCTGATGAAAAGATACGACTGGCCGCCGCGCCAATGAAACCATCGGTGTCACTTAACGCGCAATACCTGTTGCAAACGCAGACCAACAAGTTCGATTACGCGAATGCCTATTATCCATCCACCCCATTTGTTGGCGCCCAGGTGAACATTCCAATCTTCAGCGGAAATATCAACCGCTCCAAAGTGAAGCAGGCGGAAATTGAAAAACAACAAGCGATCCAGAAGTCAAGGAATGCTTATGAAGAACTTAGAGCGGAAGTGAAACAGGTAGTGGCCGACGTGAGGGAAACAAGGGAACGGATCCGGATCCGTGAACAGGTTCGTGAGACGGCCCTGCTGAGCTATGACATAACACAATACCGTTATGCGAAAGGTGTTGCCTCCAGGCTTGAGCTTACCGATGCCGAACTGGCGCTAACCACGGCACAGTCAGACTATCTCGGCGCGGTCTATGACTATCTTTCGGCCAAAATCTCACTCAACAGGGCCATGGGAAAGTAAAATCTGAATCCTTAGCCGGAATCCTGCTCAGCTGTCTGCCAAAGGCAATGGTTGTGCAGGATTTTTGTTTATACGGGGCGTAGTTGCAATGTATCTTTGGCCGAACCAAAAATGAAAAATTAAAAATGCATCCGTCTTTGATGGCAGTTGATTTCACGCTAAGGCGCCAAGCCTGCCCTTCGGGCAGGACGCAAAGACGCAAGAAATACAAATCTCCTTTGCGGCTTGGCGTTTTCTTTGCGGCTTGGCGTGAAACCAACTTCGCGACTTTCTTGCGGCTTGGGGTGAAATCAACTGCCATCAAAGACACATGCACAATTCGCAAGAGGTTTGTGCTGGTTTACCGGAAGCTCAATTTTTGATTGTTGATTTTTCATTTTTAATTTATCCATGGAGGATTTGGAAATTAAAAAGGATTAATGCTGTCTATTTTTCTGGGAAGTTTACTCATCAGCGTTTTGCATGCCATCATTCCCAATCACTGGCTGCCTGTGCTGGCTATTGGCAGGAAACAACAATGGAGCCTCAAGGAGGTGACCAGGGTTACCTTCCTCTCTGGCCTGGCCCATGCGCTGAGCACTATTGTGATCGGCATTGGTTTGGGTATGCTCGGTCTGCAACTGGCACAATCCATTAAGTCGTTTACGCATTATGTGGCGCCGGCGATCCTGATACTTCTTGGGTTCTTTTTTATTTACCAGCATCACCGCCATAAACACTTCCATCTTCACCAGGCACCGAAGCCAACGCTGAATAAAAATAAACTGATCGGATCCCTGGTGCTCGCGATGTTCTTGTCGCCCTGCCTCGAAATTGAAGCCTATTTCCTTCTTGCGGGGTCGGAAGGCTGGTGGGCTGTGCTGGCGATAGCCGTCACCTACTTTCTGATCTCGGTAACCGGTATGGTTTTGTGGGTAAGGATGGCGTACAGGGGATTGTTGAAGATGAACTGGCATGCCATCGAACACAAGGCTGGCATTATCACGGGTTGGACACTTGTACTCACCGGCATTCTTTCATTCTTTATTTCTTAACCCTGCTAAATGGAAAATCAAATTTCAAATACAGCGCAAACCGGGGAAATAAAGGAACACCATGATCATTTACATGAGGGTCTTGATCATGAACACGGTCACGACTATTCAACCGAAGGTAATCAAAACGGCTGGAAGGCACATTGGGCATTGCTTTCCGGGTTGTTTATACTCGTCATTCTTCTTGTACTCGAATATGCTTTTCACGTCGTTCTTGCCCGGCTACCTCTTTTCATTCTGAGTGCGGCTGCCTGGCTTCTGGCTGGCTGGGAAGTGCTTTACCTGGCATGGAAGAAATCAAAACACGGCGATTTTTTCAATGAATTTGTGCTTATGTCGGTGGCTACGATCGGGGCCTTCATCATTGGCGCTTACGAGGAGGGAGTAGCGGTGATGGTGTTCTACCAGATTGGTGAATGGTTCCAGGATGCTGCAGTGGACAAGGCCAAACGAAACATAAAGGCTTTACTTGACATCCGTCCCGACCACGTGTTTGTGTTGAAGGAAGGCAGAACAGAACGGATGGTTCCCGCTGAGGTGGAACGAGGTTCCATTATCCAGGTAAAGGCAGGAGAAAAGGCGGGTCTGGATGGCGAACTCCTGTCAGATTCAGGGTCCTTCAATACCGCTGCACTGACGGGCGAGAGCAAGCCCGACACAAAATACAAGGGTGATCTGGTGCTCGCGGGCATGATAAGCCTGAACAGCGTCATTGAGATCAAAGTGACAGCTGCCTATAAAGACAGCAAGCTGAACAGGATACTGGAAATGGTGCAGGATGCTACTACAAGAAAGTCGCAGACCCAGCTTTTCATTTCAAAATTTGCAAGGATTTACACACCGATAGTTTTTTTTCTTGCTTTGGGCGTTTGCCTCTTGCCCATGATCATCGTCAACAACTATGATTTTCATACCTGGTTTTACCGGGCGCTGGTGTTCCTGGTTATCAGTTGCCCCTGTGCACTGGTGGTATCCATTCCGCTTGGGTATTTCGGTGGCATTGGCCTGGGATCAAGAAATGGCATCCTGTTCAAGGGTGGAAATTTCCTGGACGTGATGACCACCATCGACACGGTGGTAATGGACAAGACCGGAACACTAACCAAGGGTGTGTTTCGCGTGCAGGAAGTCATTCCCGAAGGCATCACAAAGGATGAACTACTACGCCTAAGCGCAGTTCTGGAGAAAAATAGTACTCACCCTGTGGCCAGGGCAATAGTAGAATACGCGGGCGACAAAATCGGCGCTGAGCATGCGACCCAGGTGGAGGAAGTTGCAGGCCATGGAATGAAAGGACTCATCAACGGGCAAACCATACTCGCGGGCAACAACAAGCTGCTTGATAAATTTGGCGTCAGTTATCCTCCTGAAACCGGATCCGCATCCGAAACAGTGGTTGCCGTATCGATCGATGGAAAATACGCCGGGCGCATAACCATTGCCGATGAGATCAAGGATGACGCGGCAGACACGATCAGGGCCCTGCACAATCTGGGCATACGTTCGGTAATGCTGTCGGGTGATAAACAGGCTGTGGTTGACAAAGTGGCGCGCAGCCTGGGTATTGATGAAGGCTATGGCGAACTGCTCCCCGCAGACAAGGTGGATAAGATTCAATCTCTGAAAGACCAGGGCAGAAAAATTGCGTTTGCAGGCGATGGTGTAAACGATGCGCCCGTAGTGGCGCTGGCGGATGCGGGCATTGCCATGGGCGGACTTGGAAGCGACGCTACTATTGAGATCGCGGACATCGTTATTCAAAATGACCAGCCATCGAAAATTGTTTCAGCGATCCGCATCGGTAAAATCACACGCCGTATCGTGTGGCAGAACATCACGCTGGCCATGACGGTTAAGATGGCCGTCCTCATCCTGGGCGCCGGTGGTGTAGCCAATCTCTGGGAAGCCGTCATCGCCGACGTGGGCGTGGCCCTCCTGGCCATACTCAATGCTGTGCGCATCCAATCTGTGAAAGTCTGAGTCGAAAAAAAATCAAATAAGTCTGACCCAGCCCCTCTGCTTGTCTTTAATACCCCCTGTCACGGCCACCACATCGTGTAACTTTGCTTAAGAAAGCAGCAAACACTTATTTCTTAATCACACATTGTTAATTATGAACATGGACACTCAAAAGATCGTCACCTGTCTTACCTACAACAACCAGGCGAAGGAAGCCGTTAAATTCTACACCGGAATTTTCAAGGATTCAAAAATCCTCAGCGAATTAGAAAATGATTTCGTCTATGTTGCCAGTATCCTGTTGCAGGGCGAGGAATTTACGCTGATGAATGCGGGTCCGTCTTTCAAATTTGAACAGGGCTTTTCCCTGATGGTAAAATGTAATTCGCAGGATGAGATAGATTATTACTGGGAAAACCTTTCCAAAGGTGGTGAAAAAAGCCAGTGTGGCTGGCTCACGGATAAATTCGGTGTTTCGTGGCAGGTATTTGATCCGAGAATGGTCGAGCTGTTCAGGGACAAGAATACCGCCAAGGCGCAAAAGGCGATGCAGGCAATGATGTCAATGAGTAAGATCGTAATTAGCGACATTGAGGCCGCTTTCAACAAGGGTTGACAAGAATCGGTTGCGACTGCAAAAAAAAATCAGGAATTGAACAGGTAGATAATTAAGGCGAGTTCAACAAGATTGGCCAGCGAATTTCTGAGCCTGTTCATGGCTTTTCGCATGTGTTGTTCAACGGTGTTCTCGGAAATGCCGAGGATGCGCGAAATCTCCCTGTTCGTCATATTTTCCTTGCGCCGCATTACATAAACCGTCCTGCACTTGCCAGGAAGATTCGCGATCTCGATCTCCAGTTTCTTCTCCAGTTCCCTGGTTTCAATAATATCCATCACCGAATCGCCGCGTTCTGATCCTGTACTGAGCATATTATTTATATAACGGTGTTCAACCAGTTCGTGGCGGTAATAGTTAAGTATCTGATTTTTCAGGATCACATAGAGATATGCCTTGATGGAAGTGTCAGCTTCAAGGCGATCGCGATGTTCAAGTAATTTCACGAAACTATTCTGGACAAGCTCTTCGGCGGACTGCCTGTTATTCGTTTTATGCATGGCCACAGCCAGCAGATCTATTACATGCGTTTTATAAAGCTGACAAAAAGCCTGGCCGTCCCCCTGCTGCCATCGGGTGATGAGCTGGGCGTCATTGGAAAGGTGCAGTGATCTGGTTAATTTTCTGATCATCAGTAATGGCTGAAAGCAATCGCTCCCTGAATTTAGGATGAATTTTCCCTGCCATCCAAATTTTTCAATAAATCTGAGTTGCAATAACGGAACTTGATAAGATAGGTGTCCTCTAAGATAACTGCAGTCTTTTTGGTGATTGCAGCTTGCCGATTTACGAGATCTAACGAACGATGCAGAAAGAAACCCTCAGGACCTTACTAGACAAATATCACCATCACCAGCTATCTGAAGCAGAATGGCAGGAACTTAATGAATGGTATCATCGCCTGCATTTTGGCGACCAGGATTTTAATGCCTGGATCGCAGAAGCGGGTAGTGAAGCGAAACTGGCTGATCAGCTGTATTCAAACTTCGAACAGATGATCGCAGGGCGGAAAACGAAAGTCAAACCCAGGTTGATCTACCGGCTGGCTGCGGCTGCGACAATTTTGCTCACGATGGGGGCCGGTATCTATTATTTTTATACACCACAAAAAAAGACCGGAACTCCGGATACACGAATCACTTCAGCACAGGAGCCAAGGATCCTGCCAGGGGGTGATAAGGCCGTTCTGATACTTGGCAATGGCAAGCAGATCATTCTTTCGGAAGCTAATACGGGTAAACTTGCTGAACAGGGACAGACGGCCATTCGCAAAACCGCCGCAGGAGAGATAACCTATCATGCACCAGTAAGCAAAGGCAGTCAGGAATTGATCATCAATACTATTGCCACACCCAGAGGTGGTAAGTATAGCCTGATACTTGCCGATGGAACAAAAGTATGGCTGAACTCCGCTTCTTCCCTGAAATTCCCGGCTTCATTCAACGGGGATAAACGTGAAGTGCAACTTTCAGGCGAGGGTTATTTTGAAGTCGCACATGATGTGGCCAAACCTTTCATAGTCACATCCGCAGACCAATCCATCGAAGTGGTGGGCACGCATTTCAATGTGAACGCGTATGTGGATGAACCGCAAATACAGACCACGCTGCTCGAGGGCAGTGTTAAAGTAATCAGTCATGACCAGGTGAGGACCCTGAAGCCAGGACAACAATCACGGCTGACTACAGCTGCTCAGCAGATCGACATACATGAAGTGAACACTGAAGACGTGGTAGCCTGGATCAACGGGTATTTTCTTTTTCAGAATGAAAATATCCAGAGTGTGATGCGGAAAATATCCCGGTGGTATGATGTGGAAGTGGAATTCGCAAAGGGTCAACAGTTCAGTGAACAGTATGGAGGATCCATTACCCGTTACAGTGATGTGTCAAAAGTACTGCGTATGCTGGAAATTACGGGACAGGTGAAGTTCAGGATTGAAGGAAGAAGGATCATCGTAAGCGGCAAATAGCCGTTGGCAATACAACAGGTAACCAAAACTTTCATCCAAATACACTGCTATGTAAATGCAAACACCCAGGTATTCGGGGAAAAAAAGCGGAAGCGTTTGAGCCGCCTCCGCATAAAGTCCGATTCACCTCCGACATGATCGGTTAAAACATTGCTAGACACAATTTTTTACGCTAAATCAGACAACCAAATGTATATAAAATATACAGCATTGTTTGGAAGGCCCTATCACCCCTTCCTCAAATTCATAATCGTGATGAAGCTGACCACAGTTCTAATATTAGGCGGGTTGTTACAGGTAAGTGCTGCGGGTTTCTCTCAACACCTTACTTACCACAAAAAACAGGCTTCGCTGGAACAAATATTCAGGGAAATCAGGAAACAAACCGGTTATACTGTTCTCTGGTCAACCACCAAAATCAGGAATGCGAGGCCAACCGATGCCGATTTTGAAAAGACGCCCCTTCAAACTGTTTTGTCAGGCCTCCTACCCGCGCTTGACCTGAGTTTCGAGATCAATGAGAATGCAATCCTCATCAAGGAAAAAGTAGTATTGCCCGCTCAAACAGCAATAGAGATCGCGGATATTCCTGTTAAGGGAAGAGTAGTCGATGAACAGAACCAACCTCTTGCGGGCGTAACCGTCAGTATCAAAGGAACAGACAGAGCTACTACTTCCAACCAGGACGGTTCTTTCGGTATCAATGCTCCTGAAAACGGCACCCTGGTCTTCAGTTTTGTAGGCACCATCCCCCAGGAAATTCCCATCCGCAACCGGAGTTCGATCACTGTTAAACTCGAAAACGATCAAAAAAACCTTGAAATCGTTGACGTGGTGGCTGTTGGCTACGGTACGCAGAAAAAAAGCGAAGTAACAGGAGCTTCGAGCACGGTAACGGCAACAGAGATCGCGAAACGCCCACTGCAGCGTGTTGAGCAGGCCTTGCAGGGAACTACGTCAGGAGTAGTGGTGCAGAGCAAAAGCGGCCAGCCGGGCAACAGCCTGAGCGTGAAGATCAGGGGGTCAAATTCCATAACGGGATCCAACGAACCACTTTATGTGATCGATGGCTATATCGGCGGAAATATCGAAACAGTAAACCCTAACGACATCCAGTCCCTCGAAGTGCTGAAAGATGCGGCCGCCACCGCTGTCTATGGCTCCCGTGGTTCCAATGGTGTGGTGCTGATCACAACCAAAATGGGTGGACAGGGAAAAACCCGGGTAAACCTGAGTGCCTGGGGTAGCAGGAACAGTTTCCCAAAGAAACTGGACCTGATGAATGCATATGATTTTGCCAGGGCAACAAATTCACAACTGGCCGCGGTTGGAAATCCAGCCGCTTTTTCCGAATCACAGCTGAAAGATTTTCAGGCCAATCCAGGCACCGACTGGCAGGATGAGATACAACGCAAACCCTGGGTGCAGAATTACCAACTTGATGTTTCCGGTGGCACCAAAGAATTCAATTATCTGATTTCCTTCAATCACCTCGATCAGCCGGGCATGATATTGAACCAGTGGTACAAAAGATCGACACTGCGTGCAAACCTCGGCATGAAGCTGAATGATAAGATGGACCTCAAATTCTTCATCAACACCTCGCTTCCCCGCGCCAGAAATAACGGATTCATCGGAGACTATGTTGACCCCTTCGCTCAGGCATACCAGTTTGATCCTACCCTGCCCGTTAAAAATGCAGAGGGTGAATATAACTTCTACTCTCAGTATGCTTCCATAGGCATTAATCCAGTGGCCCAGCTGCTGGGCTCTTATGGCGACTACCAGGCGACGGCCATCACCGGAACGGGTGTGTTCACCTACCGCATTCTCAACAATCTGACCTTTACTTCCAACAACACCTATTCCAATACTTCCGGACTGGGTCGAGGGGTGGCGACACCAACAGGTGTGGCCAATAATGGAAGGGACAATGCCTATACGAACAACAACTACGACCGTTCGATCCAGAGCAGTAACTTTCTTACCTACAAACAAAAATTCAACGAACATTCGATTACGGTCACCGCTCTGTATGAGATCCAGAATTATAAAGGGATCTATAATAACCTGACGGCAAGAAATCTGTCCACTTATGCGCTGGGATACTATAATCTCGGCCTCGGCTCTACACAGCTGACCACATCGGGTTACAATGCGGATGCCCTGACCTCTTTCCTGGGAAGGGTGAACTATGGATTCCGCGATAAGTACCTGATTACGGCGAGTGTGAGAACCGACGGATCCTCCCATCTTACCGAAAAATACAGCACCTTCCCTTCCTTTGGAGTAGCCTGGAATATTGCTAAGGAGTCCTTCATGGCAAACAGCCGGGTGTTTGCAGACCTTAAGCTGAGAGCCAGTTATGGCCTGACTGGCAACCAGGCGGTGGGTGCCTACGCCACCATACCACAGATCACCACCGGTGGACCCGCCTATCATTTCGATGGAACGACTCCGTCGATCGCTACTCCTCTTGGCTCACCGGTTTCGCAATCCCTGAAATGGGAAACCACCAAGTCGACCGACGTCGGCATCGACGCCGCCTTTCTAAATGGACGACTGACCTTTACTGCCGATGCCTATCATAAAAAAATAGAAAACCTCCTCTTCAGCTATCAGGCTCCACTTTATCTTGGTGGAGGTTCTTACCTGCGTAATATTGGCAACCTGCAGAATACCGGCCTGGAATTCTCCCTCGGTGGTACACCGGTAGTGACCAGGCGTTTGAGATGGAACACCAACCTAACGATGTCGTTTAACCGCAACAAGGTGCTTGGTCTTGGAGACCTGGACAATGTGGTAATCAACAATGTGGGTCAGTTTCAGAATGGTTTCTTACTGTTAAAGGTGGGAAAGAGTTTGGGTGAATTCCGTGGCTATGACTACCTGGGCACATGGAAGACTGGTCAGGAAGCAGAGGCGGCTCAATACGGAAGCAAACCTGGTGATGCCCGGTATGCGGATCTGAACGGCGACTTCAGGTATACGGGCGATGACCTGACAACTATCGGCAACGGAACACCAAAATTTTCATTCGGGTTCATCAATGACCTGGTGTTTGGAAATTTCACGCTTAGTGTCATGTTCCAGGGAACCTACGGCAATGACATTTATTCGGGCACTATTCCCTTCACGCTGGGTGGGCAGGGAGATGCGCGGAATGCCACTTCGAAAACGATCCTCGATGTATGGACGGCGGAAAAACAAACCGACATACCTACATTCAGCAGTACGAGTCAGAATTTTATCAACAGCAGCCGATTCGTGTACAATGGCAGCTATATCAAGTTGAAAAATCTCGCACTCAATTACAACATTGGTTCACCCTTCCTGAAAAAAGTCAGCGTCACCAAACTGGAAGTATATGTAAGCGGTCAGAATTTCTGGACGATCACCGATTACCCTGGCTATGATCCTGAAGTAACCAATGCGCAGACCGCAATGGCATTGGGAGTCGAATCGGGTGTGATCCCCAACCCCAAGACCTTCACGATCGGACTGAGGGCTTCATTTTAATCGAACCATTAACCTGCAAAGAAAATGAACATGAAAAAGTATTCAATCATATTTCCACTGGTGGTTGTGATCTTCCTGAGTGGTTGCAATAAACTCACAGAAGATCCGAGGGGCAATCTGACGCCCGACAGTTATTTCCAGACACAGGCCGACCTGGATGCCTCTGTCACCGCGATCTATCAACAAATGACTTTCGATGGAGCCTATGCCGCTACAATGAAAAGCACGTCCTATTTTGGTTCGGATGATTTCACCACGGATCCCGGATTAAACAAAGGTGATTTCAGGGCATTTGACCAGCTGAACGGATCGAGTTCAACTCAACTGATCAACGCGCAGTGGAGCGCCCCCTGGACCATCATCTACCAGGCAAACAACGTTATCACTAATTACCAAAAGGTAAAGTCAACTGATGAATTGAAAAACCGGGCCGTTGGACAGGCCTATTATCTCAGAGCCCAGGGCTATTATTTTCTTGTACGCACATTCGGTCCCATACCCGTAATCGATTCAACCATTGCCGTGGATTTCAGACCAGACCGATCGCCTGTGGAAGACGTGTACAAACTCATCATCAGCGACTTGGAGATGGCCAAATCGCTTTTGCCCGTTAAATTCGAAGGAGAGCCGGGACGGGCAAACCAGATGGCTGCCCGTTCCCTCCTGGCGGATGTTTACCTGACCATGACCGGCTGGCCGGTACAAAAACCAGATTACTATCCCCTCGCCGCCCAGGAAGCCAAGGCTATAATTGAATCTAACGAATATACCCTGGTTCCGAACTTTGGCGAGGTCTTCAAAACGAATAATAATTCCGAGTCCATCTTCGGGGTGCAGTTCAACATCAGCGCAAATTCTCCCAACCGTATGTATGGATGTTCCTGCGTACCGCTCGATGAGGTGGCCGCGGATGGGTCCAGCGGCTGGAATGACTTCTATCCGGAAATCAATTTCTTCCTTCGCGCTCCCGCCTGTGAACGTACCGACGAGACCTTTTACACCGAGCTTAAATTAAGACAACCTGATAATTCCTTTAAACTGGTCGACTGGAGCTCCAGCGAAACCCATGGAGGCCATCCCTATTATAAAAAATTCAGGGCTGGGGTCAATAATGATGCAGTAAATGAAACACCAACTGTCATTAATTCCATGAGCCCGAGTTCCAATAAAACCACAGACATCATCAGGTATCCCATGGTGCTGCTCGATTTTGCCGAAGCATCGGCGATGGCCGATGGAGCTCCCTCGGATGAAGCCTACAATGCCATCGACATGGTGCGTGAAAGAGCAGGGCTGCCGAACCTCACGAAAGGATTGAGCGCCGAAGCATTCCGGGATTCCGTGGTGTATGAACGTGCCTATGAATTTGCTGGTGAGTTTGGAATGCGATGGTTCGATATTGTGCGACTGCAGCTCCTGCCAAAAATACTGGCCGAACGCAGTGACAAGGAGAATCCTATACTTTTCAGCGGCGACCTTGGCTCAAGATACTATGCCCCGATACCTATAAATGAACTCTACCGGAACCCGAACTGGACCCAAAATGCCGGGTACTAATCAATTTAGAAAAAAGGTCATCGGAGAGATGGCCTTTTTTAATTTAGTTTATCCAGGGGCTTGCGTTTATTTTCTCTTAGTTCCTTAAAATGCGTGGGTGTCAGCCCGGTAACCTTTTTGAATTGCTGTGAAAGATGCTGCACACTGCTGTAGCCCAGTTCGTCGGCAATCTCGCTCAGGTTAAGTTCATTGTAGAGCAATAACTCCTTGGCCTTTTCGATCCTTTGCAAAATGGCATATTTCTCAATGGTTATCCCTTCCACTGATGAGAATAAGGTTGAGAGGTAATGGTAATCCATCTGGACCTTGTCGACCAGGTAAGCCGACAATTTCAGGTTGAAGTCGGAGGCATTGCGATGGATCAGCGTAACGATGGCAGTCTTTATCTGCTCTACGATCTTCGCCTTCCTGTCGTCGAGCAATTCAAAACCAATTGCTTCCAATTGCTCTCTCAACTTAAGCATTTGTTCAGGCGCTGGAAGTTCCTTGAACTCCGCCTGACCCAGTTGTATGTTCTGGTAGTTGAGACCCATTTTGTCGAACACCTGCCGCACGGCCATGATGCAACGGTCGCAAACCATATTTTTTATGTAGAGTTGAACAGACATGATGTAAAATTATCCAATTGACGCTGGCGAAATGAAAAATTAAAAATTAAAAATGCTGCATCTTTTGCGGCAGATGGTTTCACGCCAAGGCAAAGTAGACGCAAAGGCGCAAAGTAGGCAGTCTTTTCTTGCGCTGAACTGATAGCATTTAGAAAATAACTGCAATTGCGCCTTTGCGTGAAATCTTATTTAGGGATTTACAGAGCTTTGATTTTTAACTTTTAACTTTTAATTTTTGATTTAAACCCGGCGTCAGCTGGTTTTTCTGTAGTTGAGAATAGCCCAACCATTCAGTACAACCGCAAACAGGAACTGGTATAAGAACTCCATTTTGATATCAGCAAAACCACTCCCTTTTAGTATGATCATCCTCACCACCTTCACAAAATGTGTGATGGGTGTAAGGTTTGCGATGGTCCTGGCCCAGGCCGGCATACTGTCAACCGAGGTGAACAACCCGCTCATCAGCATGAATATCATCATGAAGAAAAATGCCACGAACATGGCCTGCAATTGGGTAGATGTAAATGTTGACACCAGCAAACCAAAGCCAAGCAGGGCAACCAGGTAAATTCCGGCGAAGAGATAAAGGACCAGGAAACTACCCGCTGGCACTATGCCATAGACTATCCACTGAACCAGAAGCCCGACAGAGAAGATGATCATGCCCACCACCCAGAAAGGGATTAGCTTACCCAGGATAAACTGCCATTTCTGAACGGGCGATACATTGATCTGTTCAATCGTGCCCATCTCCTTTTCTCTCACTATGTTCAATGCCGATATGAATCCTCCGATCAGGGTCAGCAACAAAACCAACACTCCCGGTACCATGTAATACTTGTATTCTCCGTGCGGATTGTACCAGACCATGTTCTCCGTTTGTATGGCAGCATTTGATACCGGAGTGTTTTCAGCCCGGAACCGCAGGGATATGTCTTCGTTGAAGTCGCCGATGACCCGCATCAGGTAGTTGGACCCCAGCCCTGCCTTGTTTCCATTGATGGCATCGATAAAGAGGCCGATCTCCTGCCTGCCTTCCCTGACTAGTTTTCTTTCAAAAGCCGGGGGTATCTCCATCACAATGTCCGCATTTTCATGTTCGATATATTCAAGGCCCTGACGATACGAGGCCACTGTGCCCACTATGTGAAAATATCCGGAGGAATTTATTTTAGAGATCAACCGCCGCGACATGCTGGAGTGATCATTATCCAGCACAACCAGGTTCACGTGCTTCACATCAAAATCCATGGCAAAGGGAATGATGATGAGCTGCATGGTTGGCAGACCAAACATCATGATCAGGATGATCTTGTCGCGGAAGATCTGCAGGAATTCTTTTTGTAAGAGATAGCTCAGCACTTTCATGACAGACGGGTTTTGAAGTTTTTCAATGCCACCGCCAGCAGGATCAGGGTCATGCCCAATAAAACCAGCGTCTCCTTCCACACATACTCAAATCCAAGACCCTTGAGCATGACGGATTTTACGATCAGGTAATACCATCTTGAAGGGACGAGGTTGGATATCCATTGAAAGACCAGGGGCATGTTGTCCAGGGGGAAAATGAAACCCGTGAAGATCAATGTTGGTATCATCATGCCCATCATCGAGGTCAGCAGTGCGGTCTGCTGAGAGGCCGTGCGATTGGAGATCAGCAAACCAAGGGACAGACAGGTGAGGATGAAAAGCATGCTTTCAAGGAATAGCAGCAGGATACTACCCTTTATGGGTACGTCAAGCACAAAAACAGAGAGCAAAAGGATCAGTACGAAATTGGCGAGTGATAGCACGAGGTAGGGAATCGCCTTGGATATCAGCACCAGGATGGGCTTGAAGGGAGAAACAAGGAGCACTTCCATGGTGCCCAGTTCTTTCTCACGTACCACCGACACCGAAGTGAGTGCCGTGCACACGAGCATCATGATCAGGGCAAGCACGCCGGGTATGAAGTTGAGGGAGCCATTGCCTTCTTCGTTGTAGAGCATACGCGGCACGGGCAGGATCTGGAGCGATGGCGCCGGCAACGGATTCAGTTCATGCGAATAACTGCTGATGATGGCATTGGCATAATTCAAGATGGTTTTTGCAGTGTTTGGATCAGAACCATCCGTGATCAGCTGGATCCTGGCACCCTTTCCCCGTAAAAGATCATTGCTGAAGCCAGCCGGAAATATCATTGCGCATTTGGCGCTCGCATCTTTAAAGGCCTGATCGATGGCCTTGTCCTCAGTTGAACTGGTGATAATGAAATAACCCGATGAACCAAATTTGCTGATGAGTTTTTGTGAACTGATGTCGTTGGCGTGATCAATGATGATCATTTCAGCGTTCTTTACTTCTGTGGTCAATGCAAAACCAAAGAGCAGGATCTGGGCAACTGGCAGGCCGAACATGATAAGCAGGGTCCGCCTGTCGCGGAACACGTGATAAAATTCCTTTGTTATGAAGGCACGCAGCTGTTTCATAAATGATATTATTCGGCAGGTCTTTTTGCTCGTCTTGCCAGTTGATAAAAAACGTCGTCCATGTCTTTGGCCTCATATTGTTGTTTCAGATTGGCCGGAGAATCCAGGGCTTGCACCTTGCCGTCCACCATCACAGATATCCGGTTGCAGTATTCTGCTTCATCCATATAATGGGTGGTTACGAAAACGGTGATGC
>Ga0193752_1000557_pt1 | contig 35237 bp, 28 predicted proteins | sample H1c1metaG_FD_144924 | JGI IMG/M metagenome (GOLD analysis project Ga0193752, IMG submission 144924) | Soil microbial communities from a riparian zone of the East river system, Colorado, United States - H1c1 | ecosystem: Environmental > Terrestrial > Soil > Riparian zone | place: USA: East River... | reverse complement strand
CCTGCGCGTCCTCTACGATCAGGTCGTCGAGCGCCTCGGGAAACATCGTCGCCTGCGATCTCGACTCCCCTCTGATGTGCGACATCTGATCCCCTTTGCAAAACCTGCTTCACTCCGATTGTGCTACAGGTGGCAGAGGGTTTTCACACAGTCTGTTTCACGCGGGTGATATTGAGTGTCGTTGCAGACAGCCCACCTCGCCCTTCCTGAGACAGGGGGAAGGGGTCAGAGCGTCGGAGTTCATTCCGGACAGCAATGCGCCTCCGCGGGAACGACGTTGAGGCCAGCAATCGCTAGTGACCGTGCGCTGCCGCACCCACCCATGTCTTACGCGCTTCATCGCGCTTGATCGTGAAACACGCCGCAATGATCAACACAAACGCGACCGCCAACATGAGGTAGCCCCACGCGACGCCCGTTCGCAGCGCGGGTCCAATTGCCATGCCGGTTTTCGCATATGCAGTGCTGATCTGACCCATCGTGAATGGGCCCATCGCTAAACCGATGAACGTCATCATCATCAAGTACACAGCGGACACCGTGCCGCGCATCTGAGGCGGAACGAGATCGTTGACCGTCGAAGTGGCGGGGCCGATGTACATCGGGCTGAAGAACATCGCGAAGAAATTGCAGATGTAGACAACCTTCAATGTAGTTCCGAAATACACGCCGTACGCAAAAGGTAGCGTCATCACGATGCAAAGGAGCCCCACGAGCAAACGTCCGTGCACCCAGCGCTGTTTCAGCTTGTCGGCGAGAAAGCCTCCCAGTGAAATTCCTAACCACGCGCCAACGGCGGCAGTGAGTCCAATGACCGTACCGATTTCGGCGTGACTGACGTTGTGGGCGCGAAGCAAATAGGGAATCGCGAAGAAGTTGCTGCCGTAACCGACGAAACCGATGCTGGGAAACGCGATGCACGCGAGCATCACTGTGCGATTTCTAAATATTGCCGTGAACACATCAGGCGAGCGCAACACGAGCGATTGTGCCCACGTAAATGTGCAATACACACCGATGGACATCGCCACCCACTGCACGATGTTGGGGAATAGCCGATGCAAGCCGAACGCCGCGGCCACAGTGAGCGCCAACATCAGCAAGTTGATCGCAATGACTTTCGGCGTTGCTTTATTGACGACGAGGTTGATGAAGTTGAGCACAGGAAACACACCCATCAATTCTCGACCTGCCATCTTGAATGGATGCGGTTCGGATTTGATCGTGATGCCTTCGCTCATGCCGCGAGTCGGCTCGCGAAGCGTCTTCACCCAAATTGCCATCAAGATGCCGGGAATGCCGACTAGGAAGAACGCCATTTGCCAGCCTTTCAATCCAAGCGGTGCTGAGGCCGGATCCGGAAACCATGCGTGCCAAGTGTCGAGTACGACACCGCCGATGGCGAGGCCGATGCCGCCACCGATGTATACGCCGCTGGAATAGATCGCCATCACCGTCGCGCGCTGTTTGGGATTGAAGTAATCCGCCAACATCGAGAACGCGGCGGGGCTCGCGCTTGCTTCGCCCATGCCGACACCGATGCGGTAGCCGAGCAACGTGCCGAACGTTTTCGCTGTGCCGGACAACGCCGTCATCACACTCCAAAATGCGAGACCGATCGAGATCATGGATTTGCGCATCCAGAGATCGGCCAAGCGGCCAAGCGGAATTCCGAAGAGCGCATAGAACACCGCGAAGACTGTGCCGTAGAGAATGCCTAAGTCCGCGTCGGTGACGCCGAGGTCGCGTTTGATGTCTTCCGCCAGGATCGAAATGATTTGCCGATCGACGAAGTTGAAGACATACACAATGGTGAGAACGACCAGCACGTACTTGGCATAGGGACTGCCAACGTAACTCTTATCCGCGGATTCGGCGACAGGCGCCTCGGAAGAGGAAGTGGACGGCTGGTTCATTTGGTTGCTCACTCGTCTAGTCAACTCGACTCTTATATATGTACTTCGCAGCCGCAGGCTTGAGCCTTACGACATCGCGAGCTCTCCGGGGCGTTTGAATTGAGTTGTCGCCCCAAAACGGTGGCCGATTAGAGCACAGTTCGCTTTCGTTGCAACCCTTGATTGGCACTCGCAATTGTATGGGTGCAGCGCGGCATTTCAGATAGCGAAACTGCGTCGCTGGGCAGTACAACCGCGAGAGCTGCCGGGCAATCAATCTCGGCAAGTGGGTGAGTCTTCGATGGCCAACAGTTGCCTCCAGTAGCGACACTTCACAGTGTTGAGCTTCGAGGAACCAAGCCGAGCCTACGAAGATGCCAGTTGCCACGTCAGCGCAACGTTCCGGCGACCCGAACAGCGACGGCCTCCGCATTTATGCCACTTCGCTATTCATTGCGATCCTACGGTCATGGCATCCTTGCGCCCTTACTTTATTCCATTGGAGACCCCATGACGGACGCCGGCCACTCGCAAATCGTAACGTTGCAATCGCACGCCTTGCAGCAGCAAGCTCGCTTTGGCGACAACGGCACGCTGGCGTGGATTCTGTCCGCCCTCTCGATCTCCTCCAAGATCATTGCCAACAAAGTTCGCCGCGCGCAGTTGGACGACGTGCTCGGCAGCGTGGGCGCTGAAAACGTCCAAGGCGAGCAACAACAGAAATTGGACGTCATTGCGAACGACGTGTTGCTGCGGACACTGGGTGCGCGCGAAGGCGTTGCCATCGTCGCTTCGGAAGAAAATGAAGAGCCAGTGATTATTCGCAACGAATCGCAAGGCGAGCGGAAGTACTGCGTGTTGTTCGATCCGCTTGATGGCTCGTCCAACCTCGACGTCTGCGGCGGCGTCGGCACGATCTTCAGCATCTTGAAGCAAGATCGCCGCACACCCAAACCGGAGGACTCATTGCTGCAACCGGGCTCTCGACAGGTGGCAGCGGGCTACGTGTTGTACGGTCCGTCGACAGTGATGGCGCTCACCACGGGCAATGGCGTGGACCTGTTCTTACTGGATCCAGCTATCGGCGCCTTCGTCCGTGTTTCGGAAAATGTTCGCATCCCGAAGGCCAATAAAAGCTATTCGCTGAATGAAGGCAATCGCCCGACGTTCCCAGTCGGCTACCAGAAATATTTGGAGTGGGCGCAATCGAATGGCTATTCGAGCCGCTATGCAGGCGCAATGGTGGCCGATGTGCATCGCATTCTCTTGAAAGGGGGCGTTTTCATGTATCCGCCGACCAAGAAGGCGCCGAACGGGAAACTTCGATTGATGTACGAAGCCAACCCAATGAGCATGCTGATCGAGCAAGCCGGCGGCAAATCGTTTGCGGCGCCAGGGCAACGCATCATGGATGTGACGCCTACGGACATTCATCAACGCACGGCGGTGATTCTGGGTAGTGCGGATGAAGTCGATCACGTTGTTCGCCACTTGGGATGACTGTCCACGTCACCAGTAGGCATTAACAACGAGTCGCTAGATTGGGTTGAAGCGCGCAACCGAAGAGAGATTTGGCTAACGTGTTCAGCCGCTTTACGCAGCGGCTACGCGGAACTCTACTTCGTCCTTAGAAGTTTACATCGGGTGGGCGACGAAGGGCCCAGGCATTAGATGTCTTAGCGGAGCACATCATGAGAATTGTCGTCCTAGTCCTCGGTGTCATCGGCGTCCTTTTGGGCGGGCTTTGGTTGCTTCAGGGGATTGGCGTCGTACATCTCAAACCAATCCTATGCTTTGCCAATTGCGCGCCAGTGCAAGAGCCTTCGACGACCTGGGCAATCGCCGGCTTTGTTCTGCTCATGGCCGGCGCGTTTGGAATCTCTCGATTTCTGAGACGCGGCGCGAGGCATTAGAAGCGCCCTTCCGTCTCTTGCGTCAACTTCTCAGCACGCTACTGAGATTGCCTTGTCGATCTAAATACATCCCCTTAGTCTTGCGGTGCGACAGCGAGGTCGCATCATACGGCCCACAGAGCCGAGAACAATGGAATGTGTAACTCTGACTCAAATATCAATCTAGGCCAGGACAGTGTACGTGTTGACCACGCGTTACTGGGACAGAAGACGCGCGCAGTATTGGCACAGACTTGCCGAGTCGGTCTGCCGCGATCATGAAAGAAGCCAATCGTCGGGCAGGCACAATTATCGTGACCGTTGCATTGGTATTAGGCATTCTGATTTCGGCATCCGTGGGCGGACTCGCGCCTTTTGACGGGAAAACGCTCATCGGGATCTTTGGTTTTACTGTGACGATTCTTTTCATCTGGATTCTCTACAGCACCAATCGATCCTTTCTCGTGGCGATGGCGGATTTCTTTTCGGGCTGGTGGTAGTACCCAACCGAAGTACCCGACGAATTTAATTCGCTTTCGCCGCTTCTTGCCCCACAAGCTTAGTCGTCAAGAACAGCAATAGTTGCTTTCCGGCAATCGTGCCGGGCGACGCTTGATCCTCAACCGCGCCAGCCGAAAGCATGTTTCCGTAAATGACTGTTTGCCCGTCCTTGAAAAGGATTTGTGTGCTCACCTTGCGTTGATCGGCAACCGGTGCATCGGCGCCGGGCACATTCGCGCCATCGTTCGCAGCAACACTTCGACGGACCAGATCGACGCTCATTGCTATCTGACTGTCTGGTCGAATCTGCGGAGTCATCGAAATACGAAGCGTCGTACTGTTAACCGGCCCTCCAGCAACGATCGGCGCTTCGATGCCCTGCTCGATGATGGCCTCCCTGCGATTGAGAGTGATGATCTTGGGCGATGAGATTATCTCTGCGCGGCGGTTGGCCTGTGCCGCGCTCAGTTCTGCATCCACGTCATAGGCGAAGTTCATAGTCGCGACTGAGGAATTTAACTCACTGGTGTTGGCTCGCAGTTCGCGAACGAAGTCGTCATCTGCAATTGCGATGCGGGCTTCGATGAGTACTTGCTTAAGCGGCACGTCCAGGTTCGCCACCAACTCGCGAACAGCCGCAATCTTTTCGGCTATATCTCGGACCACCAAGGCATTCGTGCGCTCATCGACTGCCGCGTTGCCTTGGGGCGATAGAAGCGCGATACCGGTACCGGGTAGCAGAATGGCCGCTAAGTCGGTGGCCTGCATGTAAGTGAGCTGGTAGATCTCAGTTTGCAAATTGGTCACGGATGGCTTGGGCGTACTTGCCAATCGTGACTGCGCATATTGTCGGGCGGGCACAATTGCGTCCGCAGTTGTTGGAGAGTTCGCAACCGCCCTAGGTGATTGAGTTTGCGCCAAACGTTGCGCCGTATCGACGACCGGCTCCTCGGCATGGTCTCGCGGTTGAGTCACCGCCACCGCAGAAATCATCGTCAAGAGAGCAACGCCCACAATCGAGTGAGTGGTTTTCTGGGAGTTGAATTGCGCGATCATGTTGATCCTCGACTTTAGTGAATGGTGCCACTCGACCATGTGAACTCCGTGCGCAAAAATGGGCCTACGCGGAGCAAAATCCGACACCTTGATTAATGTGTGCCCGTACTCGGTTCGCTCCAACTGCGAGAGGTGCACGAGAACATCGGCATCGCAGGCCTTCTCCATGTCGTTGCGCATGACGCGCAGCGCATACCACAGTAGCGGGTTAAACCAGTGGATGATTTGAACCACTGTCAGCAGCCAATTGATGACGATGTCGTGGCGCTTGATATGGGCGAGTTCGTGCAACAGCACATGTTCCAACTGACTGGACTGCAGTTCAGTTGCCATGCCTTGCGGCAGGAGCAGCGTAGGCGACCACCAACCGACAATCAGCGGCGACGCGACTTCCAGTGACTCCAACACTCGCACTGACCGAGATACACGCATCCGTGCCTTGCACTGCTCGAGGATCGCAAGCACAGGACTCGGCGCTTCCTGCGCTGCAAGCTTGACCCGGCGAAAGCGGAATAGATTGATGCCGACGATTGCCAGAAGCGCCAGCGCAACTGCCGCCCATCCAATCAGAATTCCCGTTTGCGTTGAGAGTTGAGCAAAACCTTGCAGTGAGCCAGACGTCGTGGCGCCGAACGACAATTTCGCCGGTCCATGGACAAGGTCACCAGCAAGCATTGACTCGCTCGACGAGTGCGGTACCGACGCCGAATCGCTGGCGACTAGCGACCACACGTCCATCTCCGCGCCGAACGGAATCAATAGGGACGCAAGTAGCGCAAACCACAGCGCGTATAGATGCTGCGGGCGCAACCAGCGAGCAAATAGCTTTTGTGCAAGCAAGATCAGAAGGACGACCGCCACGCTTTTGAGGGAGGCGTAGCCGACCCAGGCAGCAAGCGGCCAAATCGCTAGGGCTGGGCTGTCTAACACGGCTTCCTACCCCTTGTTATCGAGCAGTTTCTTGAGTTCGCGCTTTTCCTCAGCGGTGAGTGCACGGCGACTCGCGAAGTGCGCGACCATCGGCGCGAGCGCGCCGTCAAAGACACGATCCATAAATGAATGGGTAGCCGATCGTGAGCAAGCTTCGCGCGAGACGAGCGGATAATACTGATAGATGCCGTCCTTCGACTTGGTCCCGACAACGCGTTTCTTTTCTAGACGAATGAGCATCGTGCGAATGGTTTTAGGATGCCACTCTGTGGCCGGCGTGAGATGTGCGCACAGATCACTGACACTAATAGGAGCACGGTCCCATAGCGCTTTCATCACTTCCCATTCTCCGTCGGAAAGTTGCGGCGTACTCGGCATCGGCTGCTCCCGGATCTCGAAATCTAGTGGCTTACACTTGTAAGCCAGGGGAGATTACATCTGTAAGACAGTGCTTGCAAGCTCCATCTTCAGATTGGCAATTTGTTTGGGGCGCAGCCTGGTAAAGCGGCGCCTGGTGCCATTGATGCAAATGCCTAGTACGCTCCAAGAAAATAGTCTGCTCGAATGATCTGAGGAACCTCACATGCCCCTCATTGATACCGCCGACCTGGAAATTAGAGAGCCCAAGAAAGGTTGGCGAGGGCGATTTTTTCATTCTCGAAAAATGACACTCGCCTACTATGACGTCGCTGTGAACTCGACGCTTCACGAGCATTCGCATTCGAACGAGGAAGTGTGGAATGTCATCAAGGGCCAGCTCAAGATCACAATCGATGGCAAGTCCAAGCTCGTTGGGCCCGGTGGCGCAGCCATCATTCCTCCCAATACGCCTCATGCAGTGCGAGTGATGAAGAAGGCGCGAATTCTGGTTGTTGATGCTCCGCGCCGTTCGTCTATTGGCGGAGTAGAGATCTGAGCGACCGGGCGACGGACCAGAACACATGAGCAACAGATTGAAGCTGACAAATATTGCTCGCCTCGTCTCAATCATTGGCCATCCGCTGCTACTTCTTTCCGCGGCGGGCCCGGTGTTGCTTTCCTTCGCGGTGCCCCTCGCGAGATCACGCAGTCGCTAGCGCTGATCTTGGCCGCGCTCATCGCGGCGGCAGTTACGTTCTCACTGTGGAGTGTTCGGACTGGCCGCTGACAGCACGTGGATGCAAGCCAGCCGTCTGAACGAAGTTCACTTAACTGGTTTCTGGCGGCTGTCCTATTAATAGCGAGTGCGTGGGCTTGGCGCAGCTTTCCCGCGCGTGAACTTGCGATCGGCTTTTTGGCGGCGGGACTGGCCGTCGTTGTTGCCTTGGCGGCTTCGCCGTTACTTAAGATGTCGTTGCATACCTGCTTTGCCGCACTGGTCGCTGGGCTCCTTTGGCCTTACAAGATTTTTGTAGTCGCTGGCTTTCTGATCGTGGTCGCGTTAGCGTGGTCGCGTTTGGCAGCGGCGTCATTCCGTCGCAGAAGTCATATTCGGTAGTGTTGTCGGTCTGGCTACTGCAATGGGTTATCAGTTTCTAACCTTCCAGCCCTAGTTCTCGGGCTGGATGATTTTTTCATAGCGGTGCACATGAGCTACAGCGTTTACTTATACAACCCGCTGGTTCGAGAAGAAGTCGAGCGAGGCCAAGATATCGACGCATTCGCTCATCCACAGATCAATCGCGATGCGGTGGCGGAGTTCTTGGTTGGGCTGGAGCAGTGCGGGTACTCGCTGCAATTGAAAAACGCCGAGCGCCAAGTATTCAAAAAGTCTATTGGCGACGCTGTTGTCGAAGTAGATGTCTACGACACGGAAATCGGGTTCTCGGTAGCGAGCGGGGACAAGGAAGCGATTTTCGAAGCATTGCAAGACGCTTCGGAGCTTTGCGATGCGGAGCATATGGTGTTATATGACCCTCAAGCAGGCGGCTGGCAAAAGCTAGTCATCTAGGTTTGGTTGGCTATTCATGGGGAGGGCTCGATGTTCAGGATTCACATCTCCGCTCCCGTGACCGTATTCGATATTTCCGCGCCTGATTTTTCGTGGAACTCTGGACTCATCCCCCCCATCGTCCGGGACAGCGGTCTTTTGCAGTCGATCGATGGGGCCGGACCGACCGAGCATTTTGCTGATTACCTGGCCGATGGAACTGACGAGGAGCAATCCCTCGCTAATGTGGTCTCGAGCGGCGCGATGAAGCTCAGCTACGCCGCCGACACCAATCAAGTGCTGCTGTTTGTCACCTACATTGCTTCCCGAAAAGTGACGGCCGAAGAGATGGAACTCTTGCTGGACTTCACCTACGGTCAGTTACAGGACGGAGTAGGCGAGAACTATCAGCAGAGCTTCGCCAAAAGCCGGTCGCCACGATTGTGGATCGCGTTTGAGGATGTTTTTAGAGAAGCGCTAAGCGTTTCTGCAGTGGCTGGATAGCCGACACTCGCGGATCGAATCCGCAGCGGGGATCCATCCGAAGTTCTTGTTCAGTGTTCGCCTCGGCCGCCCGATCGGCCCATCACTCTTCCAACGCCGGGTAATCCGTATATCCCTGCGCACCGGTCGTATAAAACGTTTTGCTGTCCGGCACATTCAACTTCGCTTCCGTGCGAAATCGATCAACGAGATCCGGATTAGCAATGAACAGTCTGCCGTAGGCAATCAAGTCCGCCTCGCCGGTCTTTAGCGCTACCGCACCGGTTTGAGCATCGTACCCACCATTTAGAATGAATCGGCTCTTGTACGCCGCACGCATCAGCGGCGCGATGCGCGCGGCGCTGGCCTCTGGGGTGCGCGGCAACGTTTCATACACGTGGAGATAGGCCAGTCCAAAATCGTTGAGCGCTTTGGTGGCCTCAGTGAATGTTGTTGCCGCCGCCGTATCGCTCATATCGTTATAGGAATTGGACGGCGACAATCGGATACCCGTACGTTGCGGCGACCAAGCTTTAGCAACCGCCTCGGTCACTTCGAGCATGAACCGCAGACGATTGCGCGCGCTACCACCATATTTATCTGTGCGACGATTTGAAGAATCGCGAGTGAATTGATCGATGAGATAGCCGTTGGCTGCATGAATCTCCACGCCGTCGAATCCTGCTTCGCGAGCGTGTACGGTGGCTTGTGCGTAGTCACGCACAGTGGCGGCAATCTCCTGTTCAGTCAGCGCGTGCGGCGCGACATACGGCTTCTTGCCAGTGGGTGTGTACGTGCTGTCCGCGATTGCGATGGCAGACGCCGAGACGGGCAGCTGTCCCTCGAGATAATCGGGATGCGACGCGCGACCCATATGCCACAACTGTAGAAAGATCTTGCCGCCACGTTGATGCACGGCATTCGTCACACTCTTCCAACCTTCGATCTGTGCCTGGGTGTAGATGCCCGGCGATTGGTTCCAGCCGTAGCCCATAGCAGAAATCGCAGTTCCTTCCGAGACGATCAATCCGGCGCCCGCGCGTTGCGTGTAGTACTGGGTCATCAGCTCATTGGCAGTCCGCTCAACACCGGCTCGCCCCCGAGTCAGCGGAGCCATTGCCATGCGATTGCGTAACTGGACATCGCCTAGCTTGAGCGGCTCGAACAAGGCATCGCTTTGTATCTTATCCGCGGCGCTTGCACGCCCAAGTGCGAAAGCTGCCAAGGATGCGAGTGCACCTTTCGTCACTGCGCGTCTGGAGATGGATCGCATTGTCTTGCCTCGAATGAAAGTCGGGAGAGTCGGCGGATGGGGCAAACATAGCAAGATATTCGACTGTCGTCTGTTCCAGATCCTCGCCGGTGGATAACTGAAATGAAGTACCCTTCTTGTAACCGAGGTACGCCGGGGTTGTGCCCAGGGGGCCGAACGAACTCGTCGGCTCCTATCCCGCATCTGGGAAAGTGAAGCAAACACTCGGATCGAACATTCGTCTCGCCGCTCCACCACACCGGAATTGTCATGCTCACCCGCGACGCCGCTGATCACTTCGCCGAAGAATGGATCGCGTCCTGGAACAGCCACGATCTCGATCGCATCTTGGAGCAACACGAACGACCTTGAATTTTCCTCGCCCTTCGTCGTGGTCGTGATGGGCGAGCCGTCCGGAAAACTCCACGGCAAAGCGGCCGTTAAAGACTATTGGTCGAAAGGTCTCGCACGCGTTCCAAATCTTAAGTTCGAATTGCTGGGCACCTTCCTCGGCGCGTCAACACTCGTCATTCACTATATCCGGCAGGATGGCATCGCAGCCGCGGAATGGTTCGAGTTCAACGCAAACGCTAAAGTGTTTTGGTCGGCTGCGCAGTACGGAATTTGACTGCACTAATGCCTTTGGCTAATGCATGGGGCATATCGTTGGACTGAATGGATTCTGCATACGAGAGTGAATGGCCCTGTCCTTGAGTCTCAGTTCCTCACGGCGAAAACGCCCAATCAATTACATGCCGCTGACAGCGCTCCCACGCTTCACTGTGGTACAACTGCCGCCGCTCCAAAAAACCTAGGTCGCGTTAGACGACAGCTTGTTGAACAACTACGGGATTTGCTTTCAGGGGAGTTTCATTGAGCAACATTAATCCGTCTTCCGTTTCGGAAGCGAACGACTATCCCAAACCCAAAGAAGCCTGGTACGTCGTCGCAATTTTGTTGCTCTGCTATATTTTTTCTTTCGTCGATCGACAAATTATCGGCTATCTCGTTGAACCCATCGAAAGAACCTTCGGCGTCACCGATGCGCAAGTGGGGCTGCTGTCGGGGTTGGCATTTGCTTTCTTGTACACGTTTCTCGGCATCCCTATTGCGCGCGCGTCCGACAAGTTCAATCGACGCAGCATCATTGCCTGTGGTGTCTTTCTCTGGTCGATCGCAGCAACGAGTTGCGGATTGGCAAAGAGCTGGGTCCAGCTCGTGATCGGACGCGTCGGCGTGGGCGTCGGTGAAGCCACGCTGTCGCCCGCGGCTTATTCGATGATGGTCGACATGTTCCCGCGTGAGAAGCAAGGCAGCGCCTTCAGCATCTACAACATGGGAATCACGATCGGCAGCGCGCTAGCGGCATTGCTGAGCGGTGTGGTCGTCTTCGTGTTTGCCAAATCGGAAACGACGTACGTACTGCCGATCCTCGGAGAAATTCCAGGCTGGCAAATGGCATTCATCGTCACTGGTTTGCCAGGGGCTTTGTTGCCTCTGCTTTTGTTGACCATCCGCGATCCGAAACGGCGCGGATTGATTAAAGCCACGGACGCCGCAGGCAATAGCGTGGTCGCGAAACTTTCGATGTTGGAAGTGTTCAAGTACACCTGGAAGAGCAAAGCGTTTTACTCGAAGCACTTTTTCGCTTGGGGCTTTATTTCCATGGTGGGATACGGCGTCGGCGCATGGCTCCCAACGTCATTCAATCGGCTGTGGGGAATAGACACGGGCAGAATCGGTATCATCCAAGGCATCGTACTGTTGGTCGTCAACACACCCGCGGTATTCATCTTCGGCAAATTGAGCGACAAGTACGCAAAGAAGGGCGTCAAGGATGCGCCGGTTATCATGTGCATGATTGCCGCAATCGGAACGGCGGTACTGGCTGCACTGCCTTACTCCATGCCAACTGTCACTTTAATGTGGGTAATGTTTTGCGTTTCCAGCGTCTTTTTCCACGGCTATGTCGCGCTGAGTCCGATGATCGTGAGCCAAGTCACCCCGAATCAAATGCGAGCGCAAGTTTCTTCGATGTGCCTGTTCGTCGTGAATATGCTGGGCTTGGGTGTCGGCCCCTCGCTCCCGCCGTTTTTCACGAAGATATTTTTCGGCGGCGACAAGATGATGATTCACTGGGGACTTAGTATCTCCATCGTGCTTGGAGCTACCGCTTCGGCTTGGCTCTATTACGCGGAACGAAAACACTACAAGTTGAAGTTGGACGAAGCCGCCGCGTTGCAGTGAGCGCCACGTATATCCTGTTCCCTCTCTCCGAACGGGGAGAGGTATGGAATGGAAGATGGACTGCGCCAGCTCGCCATGAGGGCAAATTCTGAAAACGCAGGGGCGGTTTTCAAGACTTGGAGGTAGCGGACCAAGACTCAACTGCTCCGATTTGCGATGGGATCGCGATTCCGCGCGCAACGTCTGCCGATAGACTCACATCATGGACGACAAACTGAAATACCTGCTCGGCGCCTTGTTCGTATTCCTGATGGGCGCTTTTATCCTAGGGAAGAATCGCGCTCGCGACGACTTCGATGCTTCCGCCTGCGTGGGTCCGCCATTTCGAAATGTCGTCGAGCGCAACCAGGCGATGGAGGATGGCTACAACATCAACCAACGGTACGATTGCATAGATAAAGCATCGTTCGATGAGGCGCAGCGACTCGAGCAAGTACGGTCCGCCGAACGCGTGCAGCGCGCCCAAGACCGGCGAGAGCGTGCTGCGAAGCCGGCGGTGTCGGAGTCCGTTCAAGGATTGGCGCTAGCGCAGGCACGCAAGGGATTTCGGACCGAAGTTTCAAGTCCTAACTCGACGCCGTTAAATTTGCCCGTGCCCCCGCCGGCGCTATTCGTGCGTAGCGATTATCGGAGCGGCGATCTGGTCTTGCCCGCCTACGTGACGCCAAATCCACATGACGGACAAAAGCATGCGGCGATCATTTGGCTCACCGGCGGCGATAGCAACTCTCTGGACGAGTTCTGGACGGAAGGCGCCGCAAGCAACGATCAATCGGCCAGCGCATTTCGCAAGGCCGGCAACACAATGTTTTTTCCGACGCTGCGCGGCGGCAATGCAGGCGGCAGCAAGGAGTACTTCTTCGGTGAAGTCGAGGACGTGCTTGCCGCGGCAGATCATCTCGCAACATTGCCCTATGTGGATCCTGCACAGATTTATCTCGGCGGCCATAGCACCGGCGGGACGCTTGCGCTGCTGGTAGCGGAGACCAGTAATCGCTTTGCCGCGGTCATTGCCTTTGGACCTGTTGCCAAGGTTGATCAATATCCGGCATCGATTTTCCCCGGCGCGACGGGACGCTTTGCTGATCAAGAAGTACGACTGCGATCGCCCATTCATTGGCTACACGGCGTCGATACACCCACTTACTTGATCGAAGGCGCGAAGCTGCCTTCGAACGCGAGCTCGCTGCGAGAACTGTGCGGGTTGAAGCTGGCGAAAGTCCACTGCATCGCAGTGCCTGACTTCGATCATTTTAGCGTCTTGGGAAAGGTCACTCCAATTCTGGCAGCCAGAATCGCCGTGCAAAACAATGTAGATTCGCTTTTGAAACAGATAGAGTTCGAGTAGCCGGGGGAACTTGAGCTCAATTCGTCTTCACGACGTTGTAATGCGCTACCCCGCCATCGTGATGCCGCCCGATACGCTGAGTACTTGTCCCATAATAAAAGCGGCATCGTAACCTACCTCGTTCCCGTGTCCCCCCCGTTAAAGCGGGGGAGGGAAATTTCCTTCTCCTAGTACGCAGCGCTCACGGCGTCTTTGTGCACAACTGGAACGTGCCCGATCCGCTATACGAGTACACGCGCCAACGATACGTGCCACTCGTGCCGCTGTAGCTGATCGATTCGGTCGATGTCGTTCCTAGCGATTGCGCAACCGCACTCCAGCTGCCGTTACTACGCTGTTTCTGCAAATACAAATCGAAGTCCGAACCCGTGCCCGTCAGTTGCCCGAGATGCGATCCGCCGATGGCCACGCTATAGCCCGATGTGCCGGGCTTATAGAGCGACGATCCACTCGAGGCGAGCGAACCAGTGTGCGCGGTGTAGCCAGCCGGGCACGTGCCACCGCCTCCACCCCCACCAGCTGCGACGACGGCGGCTACCGCATTCACAATCCCGGTGCCGCATTGACTGCAGGTGCGAGGAAACGCGCGTGTGCTGCTGCGAAGAATTGATTCAATTTGATCGGGTGTGAGCAATGGATTTTTCTGAAGCATCAACGCTGCGATGCCGACCACGTGTGGTGTCGCCATCGACGTGCCGGCGTAGAGGGCATAGGTATCGCCGACAGGGGATGTCGTCCCGCTATCCACCGTCGAGAGAATGTCGTTCGCAAAGTTGGTCGTGAGATCACCGCCTGGGGCGGCTACATCGACGGCCGTGCCGAAATTGGAGTACCAAGTACGTCCGCCCGCGCGAGTCACTGCAGCAACAACGATGACTCCGGAGCAATTGGCCGGGTTCACGTTGGTGGTGTTCTGTGTTTCGTTACCGGCCGCGACGATCAGCGCTGTTCCTCGGCCACGCGCAGTGTTGATTGCACTCTGCAGCGTACTGCCGCAACTGCCGGGACCGCCCAACGAGATGTTGATGAGCTTCGCGGGATTCGCGTTCGTGGGAACACCGCTCACCGCACCGCCCGACGCCCACACGATTCCGTCGGCGATGTCGGACGTGAAGCCGCCACAGCGACCCAACACTCGAATAGGGACAACCTTCGCATTGAATGCAACGCCGGCGACGCCAACGCTATTGTTCGTGCGCGCCGCGATAGTGCCGGCGACGTGCGAGCCGTGCCAGCTCGAGGGATACGCGGGATCGCGTGGATCGCATTCGGCTGCATCGGTCCAGTCGCCAGGATCGCTGGCATCGCTATCGCGTGCGTTGCCGTCGTTGCCAACCGTCGCATCGCTGATGAAGTCATAGCCTGGCAGTAAATTTGCCGCGAGGTCGGCGTGCGGGCGAACGCCCGTATCCACCACTGCAACGGTAACGCCAGTGCCGGTGCTGGAATCCCATGCCGTCGGCGCGTTGATGCCTGCGGTCGCTTCGAAGTAATGCCATTGCTCACTGTAGCGAGAGTCATTCGGCGTCAGTAGGCGCTTCAGGAGCTTGTCTTCTTCGGCATATTCGACGTTGGGATTGGCTCGAAGGGATTCGATGAGCGAATCCAATTCGGCACGGGTCAGCTCGCGATCCGCTTGCATGACATCGGCCCCCGTAGAGAGCACTCGCAACCGATTGATCCGGACGCCGAGTCGCGACTGAACGTCGGCTGCGGCTTGATCGCCGATTTGTTGGGCTTGAGCGGGCCTTTGCAGGCCGGAAGGCGCTCGATACTTCACGATGATGCGCTGCGGCGGCGCCGCCGACGCCGCATGAACGGACAGCAAGAGAACAGAGAAAGCAGCCAGCATCGCGATGACTCGCGAGATCTTTCGACTCGTCATGGAGGTCTCCTAGCAAGAGGTCCGCGCGCCACCTCCCCCTATCGATGAGAGTTGAGGCGTTGGAACGAATAGTTATCAAAGGCCGTGAACATAAGTTCACGGCACCCTTGCTAGCACTAGCGACGAGCGATCACTCGTCGTTCTGAGGCGAACCCGTAATGTGTTGTGGTCCGATGTGCGGTGTTGCTGGATAGCAACTTTTGAATTTCCCTCACGTCCGTGAATCGCTTCGGGTGCACTGCAATGCGCGAGAGCGAGGAAACGCGCTTCCGTCACCCCGTTGAAAAACGGGGTCCATCCGAGAAGCGCCGGCAACTCAAGATGGACCCCATTTTTCAACGGGGTGACGAAGCATAGCCTCACGCGCTCTGCGCAATCTCCCGCCGTCTCGCTCGACGCGCACTCACCGCCTCGCTTAAGATTTCAAGCGCGGCGACCGAGTCGTCCCAACCGATGCACGCGTCGGTGATGCTTTGCCCGTACGCAAGCTGTTTCGGATCGTCCTTGCCTGCGGTGTATTTTTGCGCACCGGCATTCAGGTGGCTTTCCACCATCACGCCGAAGATATTCGTAGCGCCTGCGACAAGTTGCGCGCCGATGTCGCGAGCTACCTCGAGTTGCCGCTCATACTGCTTGCTGCTGTTCGCGTGCGAGCAATCGACCATCAAGCGCGCGGTTAGCTTTGCCGCTTCCAGTTCCTTACAGGCTGCTGCGACGCTGGCTGCGTCGTAGTTCGGCGTCTTGCCGCCACGCAAAATGACGTGGCAATCGCGATTGCCGGTCGTTGCAACGATGGCAACCTGGCCGTTCTTATGAACGCCGAGAAAGTGATGCGGCCGCGATGCCGATTGCACAGCGTCGACTGCAATCTTCAGATTGCCATCCGTGCCGTTCTTGAAGCCGATGGGAGCTGAAATACCCGACGCCAATTCGCGATGTACTTGGCTTTCGGTGGTGCGCGCACCGATGGCGCCCCAACTAATCAGATCGCCGATGTACTGCGGCGAAATCGTGTCCAACATTTCCGCGCCGGCCGGTAAGCCGAGCGTGTTGATGTCGACAAGGAGTTGCCGCGCGATGCGCAGGCCGTCGTCAATGCGAAAGCTCTCGTCGAGACCCGGATCATTGATCAAGCCTTTCCAGCCTACCGTTGTCCGCGGTTTCTCAAAATACACCCGCATGACGATTTCGAGCGTATCCGTGTGACGTTCGCGTTGTTCGAGAAGCCGGCGCGCGTATTCAAGCGCAGCGACGGAATCGTGAATCGAACAAGGTCCGATGATCACGAGCAATCGATCGTTCTGTCCGCCAATGATTTGCTTGATACGACGTCGTGTATCGCCCACCAATGTTTCGACAGGCGTGCCGCGAATCGGAAATTCGTGCATGAGTGCTTCCGGCGGCGGCAGCGGTTTATTGCCGACGATGCGTTCGTCGTCGGTCGAACGAAGCTTGTCGATCGGTGCGACGTTATCGCGTGGGTCGGTGGGCAGGCGGCTCATGACATTCTCCAATGAAACCCAAATGGCTGATGCAAAAGTCTGGGTAAAAAAAAACCGCCGGAGAGCCGGCGGTTTCTTGAGTTCGATGCGTACTTCTATCAGCTACGCGTTCGCCTCTCGACCGCCGGGTGGGCGCGAGAACCAGAAGTAGCTATAGAAATAGGCTTGTAAACGCATGGGACTGAATCTAGCACGGAGCAGGGCACACGCGTCAAGCGCTTCGCGCCAAATTGAGACAAGTATTCTCACGCTTTGAGCATGGCTTTGGCTCGCAAGGCGACGATTACACCACTAGCAAGGCCCGTGGTTGCCAGCAAAATGCCTACGGCCGGCCACATCTCGAACAATCTCCAGATCGAAAGCCGCTGGTCTATCAGCAGCGGGGACCACAGCGGCAAAAGGAGAACTCCTAGCGCAACAAGGGTGTAGGCGGCCATGGACATCACTCGTCGAACCGGTTCGACGCGTGCCTCCGCTACCCACCTTCGAGCCCCCAACGCACCGACAATTCCGATTGTCGCCCACAATACGGTAAATACCGCGAGCATCCCGTCGACGATGCGTCCGACAGGCCGTCCGAGCGTTGGACTCTGACCTGCCAGCAACTGGTTCATTCCTTCAATGAACGATCGTTGTTCGGCACCCAGCGGATGTAGGCTATTCCAGAGGATTGCGTAGCCATAGCCGGTGGACGGATAAAGCGCTGCATGAGAGCTATGCGCAATAATCCGGCCGCTGTGAAAGACATACTCGCGGCCATCGAGCATCGACTCTGCGCGCCATCCGTAACCGTAATTGCTGTTTGGCGCCGAGGGCGTATGCATTGCAACGATGCTGTCGCGCGAAAGACCGATGATCGGATCCCCGCTCTCGAGGCGAGGGAGCTGCAACTGCACGGCCAGCCATTTTGCGATGTCGTCGGCAGTGCTCACCAATCCACTTCCGCCAATCGATAGTTCGTTTGGATTTTGATGTGCCAGCGCGTAGCCATACGACAGTGTGTGTCCAGCCGGCTCGTTGCCATCGCGCAGATGCACCAGCGATGTGGTATGCGACATGCCAAGCGGAGCCAGGATTGCTCGCTGCAAATACGCATCAAAGGATTCGCCGCTGATGCGCTCGACGACAACGGCCAGCAGGTGATAGTTGGCGTTGCAGTATGACCACCTGGAGCCTGGCGCCGCGACAAGCCGAATATCGGTCATCCGAGTCAGTGCATCGGCCAATGAATGCTGCTCGCTCGCTGCAACGACGGCGACATCCGAGCAATTGATTCCTGAGCTTTGATTCAGCAGCTGCTTGACCGTTATCGTCGCGACTCGTTCATCGTCGAAATGGAGTAGCGGCAGTGCTTGCAACAGGGGGGTGGTGAGCGTGAGTTTTCCCGCCTCGATCAATTGCATCACTGCGGCGGCGGTCACCGACTTACTCAGCGACGCCATGAACATCGGCGTCGCCGGGTCGATGGCGCGGCCGCTTGCCGTGACGCCATAGCCTGCGGTGTAGGTCACCCGCTCATTCTTCACGACCGCCAGTGCAACCCCAGGCACACCCGTTCGTCTCATGTTGTCGATGATGAACGCGTCGATGACGTCAGGGTCGATGCGCAGATCGCGACTCTCTGGCGTGCGGCCTCTCTGCGCGGAAATCTCGCGACCACCGTTTACCGCGGCACCAATCCAAATAGCGGATTGCGACATGGCCAACAACACAGCGAACAAAATAGACACCGCCAGCCAGTGTCCCTGGCGGAGCGTCGAAACAAATGCGTACGTGCGGGGCACTACGCACACCCGGCGCAGTGCGCCGCGAATCTGGCTGTAGGCTCTAGGCTGTAGGCCGTAGCCAGAATCGAGATCCGGCAAAGACAGCTACTCATAAACACATGAGATCTGACTCTGAACTCTGGCCACAGCCTAGAGCCTAAAGCCTAAAGCCTTCTCGCTCATGCGAGCTCAATGCTCACGGGGCAGTGATCGCTGCCCGTGACGTCCGCGTGGATCTGCGCAGATTTAACGGACTGCTTGAGCTGCGACGACACCAAAAAGTAGTCGATTCTCCATCCGATATTGCGCGCTCGCGAATTCGCGAAATGACTCCACCACGAATAGTGGCCGTTGCCCTGCGTGAAAATGCGGAATGTATCCACGAAGCCGGCATCGACGAAATTTTGAAACCCTTCGCGTTCCTCGGCGGTGAAGCCTTTCTTGCCGACATTCGGCTTTGGATTGGCAAGGTCCAGTTCGGTGTGGGCCACGTTCAAATCGCCGCAGAAAATGACGGGCTTCTTCTTCTCGAGTAACTTGCAGTAAGCAAGGAACGCAGGATCCCAATGCTGATGACGCAAGGGCACTCGACCCAGATCGTCTTTGGCGTTGGGTGTGTAGACGGTCACAACGTGAAACTTGTCGAACTCAGCCGCGATGACGCGACCCTCAGTTGAACTGTCGCCAAAGCTATCGGCGAACTTGTATTTGGACGCGATGCTGTCGGGAATGCCGTTGATGACGGCAATGGGTTCTTTCTTGGCGAAAATCGCCGTGCCGGAATAGCCTTTCTTGACCGCCGAGTTCCAATACTCCTTGTAGTCGGGCAAGTCGATCTCCACCTGTCCGCGCTCGGCCTTGGTTTCCTGCAAACACAGGACGTCGGGCTGGTGATCTTTCAGGAAGGATTGAAACGAGCCTTTTTTCAACACGGCGCGGATGCCGTTGACGTTCCACGAATAGAGTTTCATGTGTGTTCTTGCTGCCGATTAGAGCTTGACGATAACCCGCGCGACGGCTCGGCTCAAGTCTTCAGCGTCTCCAACTTTCCGGCTCGTTTAGATCTCCGAATCGTCCGGCGGTTCAATGAACTCCGCCGCCACTTCGCGACCTTCGATTCCCGGAAAGAAACGCTGTTTCGTCTCGAATCGCTGCCGCGCGCCTTGCGGATCGGCCAGTGCAGCGGCCACCGCCGCGTTCAGTTCGTAGGCTTGCACGTCGTATCCAGCACCTTGCATTGCCGCGGAGAACGCATCGACATGTGCGCCGCCCGCTTGATACACGTACGGCGCAAAATCGGGATCGATTTCTAGATTACCGGGCTGCTGATAGGAGAGCTCGCACCCGGTGACGTCAGTCGCGTGGTAGTTGCGGCACGTCTGCGGCCTAGCCGAATAAATGGAACAGCGGCCGGCGGCGAGAAACGGACACTTCACGTTGCGCTGCATGCGCTGCAGTTCGCTCAGATGGGTGAGCATGGCTGCGTTTGTTTCTGTCTCTCGCCGCACTTGCGCCTGCTGAGCAGGAGTGAAGTGCTGTTCCATGTAGTCGACCATGTTCAAGACTTCAGCGGGACGAACATCCACCGAGAAATGGCAACACCACGAACAGCCTGCTTTGCAAGCAAGGGTTGCAGCGTCGCGCGCTAGGGCCAATCGTTCGTCATGTCGCTGACACGATGAGCGCTGCGCTGCGATCGGACCTTGAGAGGCAATGTCGAGCGTTGCTCGCGGCTCCTCGGCTGCGACGATGCCGTCCACGAAGTCTGAGTCGATGACGATTTCCATCGATGAATCGTACGGGAGTTGGGGAGAGTGGGAAAGGCGCAGCTCACGCCACTCCTATAATTCATCACCCTGACGGCATTGGATTTCGGTCTTCGTAGGTTGGGCTGAGTCTTCGAAGCCCAACACAACTCGCTTGCACGGAATGTTGGGCTTCGAAGACTCAACCCAACCTACAGTCAGGTTCGCGTCGGCGTCGCGGAAGCCTAATTCAGCTCCGCATTCACCGCCGCCGTCCAAATCTTCGCTAGTGACGCTTCGTCGATCCCGTGCGCGCGCAACAAGATCTTAGCGTCCGTCTCGCTGTATTGATCGGCGCGGTGAAGCAACGCGAGCGCCCCGGTCAAGTTTGCGTAGTACAACGTACGAGCCAGCGGCGTCATCCGATTCGGTGCGACTTGGCTGATTTGCTCGTCGATCGCGGACAGGAATTGCGGCGACATTTCCCATGCGGCTGCCACCATGCGTGTCACTTCCTGCCCGTGATCCTGCATCGCGCGAATGTAGACTTCGGCTCGCGGCAAGATGTTGGATTGCGTTTTGTATTTGTCGAGGGTGAGTCGGAATACCACCATGCGGCCCAACCCGCCGAGCAGTCCCAATAAATTCGCGACGAAGCTGTCGCCGATCTTGTGGTGTTGGGCAAACACCTCCGCGGCAGTGGCTGTCCGCTGCGCCTGCTCCCAACTAGCCGGTGCGAATTGCTCGAAGATGCCACGCGGGATTCGAAACACCGGTTGCATCACCGACATTGCGACTGGCGCGCGCAGACCTTCGGATCCCATGAGCACTACGGCGCGATCGACGCTCTCCACGACTTCATTGCTTTGCTGCCGGTAAAACACGCTGTTGGCGCGTTTCAGCACGTTTCCCGCAAGCACAGGATCTTGCAGAATCAAGCGCACAATCTCGCCGCGTTTACTCTCGCCACTATTGATGGCTCGCAGCAATTTCGGCAGCGATGTGGGCCGGCGCGGTAAATAGTTTTGCTTCTGCATGATCGTCCCGATGGACGATTTTACGGCCGCAAGCACTACCTCATGCTTACCCAGAATCTGATAGTCGAAGCGGGCAACACCGAACGCCTTTGCGTACAGAGCCTCGTTGATTTGCACGATGGCGTCGGACTGAAAGGGAATGGCCGTCTCGGCTTCGTCGCGGCGCACGGCAGGAAAAACGCCGGTCGAAGTTGCCGCCAACATGGACGCACGAGCGACGCGCTTGCTATGCAGCCAAGCAATGATCGCGATACTTGCTCCGATGACGATCGCCGCGGCGATCCCCGTCCATATCCACATTGTTGTTCAGGCCCTGAATTATTTTTCTGACCCGCGCGACGGCCCACTTATAAAGGCAGTCTACTAGCAATTATTCCGGCGGGGATGGCGCAGGTATGTAGGACAGTCGAGGAATCGGCGGAGGCGGAGTGGGGTGCTGGCGTTGGGCTTCGCAGACTCAACCTACGCGGAGTGAGGCAATCTTGTAGGTTGGTGCTGAGTTGTCGAAGCCCAACACTCTGCGCGGAATGAAACTGTTGGGCTTCGAAGACTCAGCCCAACCTACCTACAACGAGATCGAGGAACAGTTTATTCGTCGTCCATTCCCAATTCTTTGAGCTTTCGCGTCAGCGTGTTTCGACCCCAGCCCAGCAGTCGCGCCGCGTCTTGGCGTCCGCCCTCGGCCTTGCGCAGGGCTGCGCGAATCAACGTGCGCTCGAACTCGGGCAATGCGTCGTCGAGCAACGGGTTGCCACCCGACGCCAAACGCTTTTCCGCCCAACTGGTGAGCTGGCGCGTCCATTCATCTTGCAACTTCCCCGGGCTCACAGCGCCGCCCAAGTCGGCGGGAATGTCTTCGGCTTTGATCTCTCGACCTGGCGCGCTCACTGTCAGCCGACGACATGTGTTCACCAATTGGCGAACGTTGCCCGGCCAATCGAAATTGGCCAGCGCCGCTTCGGCCTCCGCCGTCAACACCTTCGATTCGACACCCAGTTCGGTGGCGGCCGCGCTCAGATAGTGAAGCAACAATTCAGAGATGTCTTCGCGGCGAGTCCGCAGTGGCGGCACTTCGATACGAATCACATTTAGCCGGTGGAGCAAGTCTTCGCGGAACAACCCTTGGCGCACCCGAGCTTCCAAATCTTGGTGAGTAGCCGCGATGACCCGCACTTCGACACGCACGGGTGTTTGACCGCCAACGCGATAGAACTCGCCTTCGGCCAATACGCGCAACAAACGTGTTTGCAGCTGCGGCGACATGTCGCCGATTTCGTCGAGGAACAACGCGCCACCATCGGCTTGTTCAAATCGTCCACGACGCAAATGATCCGCGCCAGTGAACGCGCCCTTCTCGTGGCCGAACAATTCGGATTCGAGCAAGTCGGCCGTAAACGCAGACGTATTCAACGCAATAAAAGCTTTGTTCGCGCGAGGGCTATGGCGATGCAGTGCACGCGCAACGAGTTCTTTTCCCGTGCCCGACTCGCCCGTAATCAACACCGTCATGCTGGATCGCGAGAGCCGGCCGATTGCACGGAACACTTCCTGCATCGCCGGCGCTTGGCCCAACATCTCAGGAATGCGCCGCGCTTCGACACTGACTTCTTCGGTGCTGCGTACTTGTTGGTGCGCCGCGCGTCGAACGAGGTCGACTGCTTGATCGATATCAAACGGCTTCGGCAGGTATTCGAAGGCACCGCCTTGATACGCGGCCACCGCGCTATCCAGATCCGAGTGCGCGGTCATCACAATCACCGGCAACTCCGGATGGGCGTCTCGAATCTCGGTCAGCAACTCGAGACCGCTACGACCCGGCATCCGAATGTCGGTGATCAACACATCGGGCCGATTGCGTCGCAGTGCCGCCAATGCAGTATCGGCTTGATCGAAGGTTGTGGGCGCCATGCCGCCTTGCCGCAACGCACGCTCCAAGACCCAGCGGATCGAGGCATCGTCGTCGACGAGCCACACGTTCAGTGCTTTGTTTTGCATCGGAATACCGGCTGGATTAAGAGTTTGCATCGAAGGGCAACAAAATGGTGAAGATGGTTCGGCCGGGCCGGCTTTCGAATTCAATCAAACCTTCATGACGGCTAACCAAGTCTTGGGCGACGGCCAGGCCTAAACCTGTGCCTTCGCTGCGTCCCGTCACGAGCGGATAAAACAATGTGTCGCGCAGGTGGTCGGGCACGCCCGGACCGTTGTCTTCGAACTGCACACTGGCGACGAGTCGATGACGACGCGCGCCGATATAAACATGCGTCAGCACGCGCGTTCGCAGCACGATCTGTCCACTTTGACCAATGGACTGCATCGCGTTGCGGCCTAGGTTCAACATCGCTTGGATGATTTGATCGCGATCGATTTTGAGTTGCGGCACGCTGGGATCATAATCGCGTATCACGCTCACACTCGGCGGCGCTTCCAACGTGAGCAATTGCCACACGTGTTGCAGCAACTCATGAATGTTGAGTATTTGCTTGCGCGGCGCATGCCCTGGACCCAGCAACGCGTCGACAAGATTCTTGAGTCGATCGCCTTCATTAATAATGACCGTGGTGTACTCGCGCAGCGCCGGATCGGCGAGCTCGCGCTCCAACAATTGCGCGGCGCCGCGCAATCCACCCAATGGGTTCTTAATCTCATGTGCGAGCTGCCGAATCATCAACCGGCTGCCGCCCACTTGAGCGAGCAATGCATTTTCTCGACTGATGCGCTGATGCTGGGTCGCATCCGATAGCTCGACCAAGACGCCATTCAATCCAGCTTCATCGTATTGCGACACAGTGCAATCGACGATCAATTCGTTCTCGTTGCCGGCAGGGCGCAGCGGCAGTTCGCGACGCGAGAATGGACGCAGAGTCTCGGCGACTCGCTCCAGCACTTCGATCAGTGTCTCGGCGCCGCGAAACAACTCGGTCAGCGGTCTGCCGACCGCTTGATTGCGGCTAACGCCCAACAGCGTTTCGGCCGCGGCATTCATGTGGACGACGTTGTGCTGCATGTCCGCCAGCATGACGCTGGTGGTAAGACTATCTAGGATTCGCGTCATGTCGGCCATGCGCGGTTCCTTTACTGCGCGCAGCACGGCGGACATCGCATATAGATCCTCGGTGGCACGGGCGCGACATGACGCGATGCGCGCTTGGCGCACCGCGACTGACGTGAATCGACGGGAGAGATCGAGTCGTCGACTACTAGCGACGAGTGGTTGGCTGAATGACGTGAAACGTCACAGCGTCGCTTTGCTTCAGCACTTCGCCGGTGGTCGTGACGACGGATGCCGTCAGCGTGTGCGCGCCGCGGGGCACTTCGGTCAGATCCAATGCCGTCGCGGCCGAATCCGGTTGCGATATGACTTTGCCGTCCATTTCGATCTTTACTCGATGGCCTGCTTGCACACCCGGCTCGATGCGCACGGCAATTTGGACCTGACCGCCCGTCGCAATGATCGATTGATCCTGCACAGGCTTTTGAATTTCGACGAGCTCGTAGGCGATCGGCGCGCGCGGCGCTGCTTTGGCAGGCGCGTCTGACGTCGACGATGTTGAGGGGGGGATTGCCGCTTCCTGCGCATCGTAGGTTTGCACCGTATTGAGATCGATACGCTTTGCACCCGGTGTCGGCTGATCCGAGTAGTGCGTGACTCCGTTCTTGTCCACCCACTTCCACACGCCTTGTGCGGAAGCTGAAGTAGCCAAGATCGCAAGCATGAGGATCGCGACATAAGGATGGCGCGGGCTGCAAGGCGATGAGGTTGGGATGTCTTGCATATGCCCCGAGCATAGCCCCTTCGGGTCCATCTGACAAAAGCGGGGCCTGCGATTCCGTGATTGCCTGACCTGCCGAGGTTATCCGCCCGGAAGCGCCGAACGTGCTGATCCGCCCTCCGATGTCGATACTCGCCTTGGCCACGATATTCCCACTTCTCTAGGTGATGTCGAGCCATCCTTGACTCGACCTTGCTCGACACTTAACCGGAACTTCGAACTGAAACTTCTAAATCCACATGCACCCCGCCGCTTGCGGTTGGCGGGGTGCATGTTTCGTTACGTTACACGCTGTAATAGAGCTCGAATTCCAGAGGATGCGTAGACATACGCACCTTGGTCACTTCTTGCATCTTGAGTGCGATGTAAGCGTCGATCACGTCGTCGGTGAACACGCCGCCGGCCTTCAAGAAGCCACGATCCTTGTCAAGCGATTCCAGTGCCTGTTCCAGCGAATAGCACACTTCCGGAATGAGCTTCGCTTCTTCCGGCTCCAAGTCGTACAGATCCTTGTCGGCCGGTTCGCCCGGATGGATCTTGTTTGCGATGCCGTCCAAGCCGGCCATCAACATGGCTGCGAACGCCAAGTACGGATTGGCCGTCGAATCCGGGAAGCGCACTTCGATGCGGCGACCCTTTGGATTTGCAACCCAAGGAATACGAATCGACGCAGAGCGATTGCGAGCCGAGTAGGCCAACATCACCGGCGCTTCGAATCCGGGCACCAAACGCTTGTAGCTGTTGGTGCTGCTGTTCGTGAAAGCGTTGATCGCCTTCGCGTGCTTGATGATGCCGCCGATGTAGAACAGCGCCATCTCCGACAGACCAGCGTACTTGTCGCCGGCGAACAGAGCTTTGCCTTCTTTCGAGATCGATTGATGCACGTGCATGCCGCTGCCGTTATCGCCCACGAGCGGCTTCGGCATGAAGGTGACGGTCTTGCCGTAAGCATGCGCCACGTTATGGATCGCGTACTTCAGGTTTTGAACTTCGTCGGCCTTCTTCACCAGCGTGTTGGCGCCCACACCGATTTCGCACTGACCTGCAGTGGCGACTTCGTGGTGATGTACTTCGACGGTCATGCCCATTTGTTCGAGCGCCATGCACATGGCCGAACGGATGTCTTGATGCGAATCGACGGGAGGCACCGGGAAATAGCCGCCTTTAACGAATGGGCGGTGACCCGTGTTGCCGTTTTCGTATGACTTGCCCGAGCTCCACGCTGCTTCCGAAGCTTCGATTTCGAAGAACGACTTGCCGATTTCGGTGCCGAACTTGACGCTGTCGAAGATGAAGAATTCGTTTTCAGGGCCAAAGAGCGCGCTGTCGCCGAAGCCGGTGGACTTCAAATAAGCTTCGGCACGTTTGCCGATGGAGCGCGGATCGCGCTCGTAACCTTGCATGGTTGCAGGCTCGAGCACGTCACAGCGAATGATCAGCGTGGATTCTTCGAAGAAGGGATCCATGATCGCAGTCGTGGCGTCAGGCATGAGAACCATATCCGACTCGTTGATGCCTTTCCAACCGGCGATCGACGAGCCGTCGAACATCTTGCCGTCATCGAAGAAAGCTTGGTTGATGGTATGGGTGGGCACGGTGACGTGCTGTTCCTTACCTTTGGTATCGGTGAAGCGTAGATCTACGAACTTCACTTCTTTTTCTTTCAAAAGGCTGATCACATCAGCGCCGGTCGTCATGAGAGCTCCTCCGGTAACGGCGAAAATAGAACCTTGTGCCGCTCGCCGTTGCGACCCGCAAGGTTTGGTTTATTAATAGTCAGGATCACGAAAGTGCAGGAACTATGCCAGCGCACTGAGGCGGCGCAAGTGCTTGGTTTTCACTGGCGACAGGCTCGGGGGCGGACATGGAAGCGCACTGACATGAAGCACGCTCTATGCTGCGCGCGCCGTCATAGTGCGCTTGCCGATTCATCCTGGCAACGGGAGAAGCATGCGGCCGTGGCGCGAAACACACCCGGTGCACGCTATACTCGCGCGCCTTTTTCATTGTTATTTCAGCACCCTACCGTCCTTCTTGAGGCTTAAGCCAACGGTTAGACGAGGACGCTGAACGGGATTACGCATGGCGGCCAAGCCACCCCAGACCTTTCAAGAACTTATCCTCACTCTGCAGCGCTACTGGAGCGATCGCGGGTGCGTGATGCTGCAGCCGTATGACATGGAGGTCGGTGCCGGTACCAGCCATACCGCCACGTTTCTGCGGTCTTTGGGTCCCGAACCTTGGGCTGCGGCTTATGTTCAACCGAGCCGGCGCCCCAAAGATGGGCGTTACGGTGAAAATCCCAATCGCCTGCAACACTACTATCAATTCCAGGTAGTGCTGAAACCTGCACCCTCGGACATTCTCGATTTGTATTTAGGCTCCCTCACTGCGCTCGGCTTCGATCTGAAATCGAACGACGTTCGCTTCGTGGAAGACAACTGGGAGAACCCCACGCTCGGCTGCTGGGGCTTGGGCTGGGAAGTCTGGATGAACGGCATGGAAGTCACGCAGTTCACTTACTTCCAAGAAGTCGGCGGCATCGCATGCAAGCCGATCACGGGCGAAATCACCTACGGTCTTGAGCGCCTTGCGATGTACTTGCAGGGTGTCGACAGCGTGTACAAGTTGCGCTGGACCGATTCGCTCAACTACGGCGACGTCTTCCACCAGAACGAAGTTGAGCAGAGTGCCTACAACCTGGAATATAGCGACGTCGACTTCTTGCTGACCGCTTTCGGCGCGCATGAAAAGCAATCGAAGTTTTTGATGGAGAAACAACTGGCGTTGCCGGCCTACGAGCAATTGCTCAAAGCGGGTCACACCTTCAATCTGTTGGACGCGCGCGGCGCGATCAGCGTGACCGAACGCGCGGCGTATATCGGACGCATTCGTAACTTAGCTCGCGCCGTGGCGCAGAGTTATCTCGATAGTCGCGCACGCATGGGCTTTCCGCTCGCCAAGCGCGAGCGAGCCGACGAAGTGCTGGCGCAGCTCGCCCAACAGAAAGCCAAGAAGGCGGGCTAAGCGATGGCAAAGAATCTACTGGTCGAATTGTTCGTCGAAGAATTGCCGCCGAAAGCGCTTAAGTCGCTGGCCGATGCATTCTCAGCGTCGATTTTTGAGGGATTGCAATCTCGCGAATTGGTGGGCGGCGAATCGAAGATCGCGGCGTTCGCAACGCCACGACGACTGGCGGTTCACATCACGAATGTCGTCGAGCAAGCAAAAGACAAAGCGGTTCGGCAGAAACTCATGCCAGTGGCCGTGGGCTTGGATGGCACCGGCAACGCAACGCCTGCTCTGCTCAAGCGCTTGGCTGCACTCGGTCTCGACGCAGCTGCCGTTTCTTCCTTGCAACGTGCGCAAGATGGAAAAGCCGAAGCTTTATTCATCGACACGACGGCAAAGGGTTTAACGCTGGTCGAGGGCTTGCAGAAGGCGCTTGAGGAAATGTTGACCAAGCTGCCCATTCCGAAAGAGATGACCTATCAACTCGCGGATGGCTGGACTACCGTAAAATTTGTACGGCCCGCCCACGGACTCGTGGCATTGCATGGTTCCGATGTGGTGCCGGTTTCCCTCTTAGGTTTAACGGCGGGGCGCACGACGCAAGGCCATCGCTTTGAAGCACCGCAGGCTACTCTTACGTTCAAAGACGCCGACACTTACGCGTCCCAGTTGGAGAACGAAGGCGCCGTCATGGCGAGCTTCGAGGCACGTCGAACTGAGATCGTCAAACAGCTGCAAGGCGCAGCCGCGAAGACGGGACTCAAACCGGTCGATGACGATGAGTTACTGGACGAAGTGACGGCCCTCGTCGAACGACCGAACGTTCTCACGTGCCAATTCGAAACTGAATATTTGGCTGTTCCGCAGGAATGCTTGATCCTGACGATGAAGGCTAATCAAAAGTATTTCCCGCTCCTCGATGCAAACGGCAGGCTCAGCAATCAGTTCCTGGTCGTGAGCAATGTTCGCCCGGACGATGCGAGTCGCGTCGTCGAAGGCAATGTGCGCGTTGTGCGCCCGCGATTGGCGGATGCGAAATTCTTTTATGAGCAAGATCGGAAGAAGCCGCTCAACTCGCATCTCGAGGGATTGGGTCGCGTTGTCTATCACAACAAGCTCGGATCGCAGCTGGACCGTGTGAATCGACTCAAGTCGCTCGCCGGTCGAATTGCCGACCTGGGCGCGAGCGCGCAATCGCAACTCGCGCAACAGGCGGCGGAGCTTTGTAAATGCGATTTACTGACGCTCATGGTCGGCGAGTTTCCGGAACTGCAGGGCATCATGGGTCGTTACTACGCGCTAGCGGACGGCAAAGCCGCCGAGGTGGCCGAATCGATTCGTGAACACTATCTGCCGCGCGGCGCCGGTGATGAATTGCCCACTACAGGGACAGGGATGGCATTGGCGCTGGCCGACAAGATCGATACGATCGTCGGTGTCTTCGCGATCGATCAGAAGCCAACGGGCGCGAAGGATCCGTTCGGCGTGCGCCGGGCTGCCATCGGTGTACTGCGCATTTTGATCGAACGTCAGCTGCCGGTGGATTTGGTTGCGTTAATCGAAGAGGCCGTCAAGCAACAGCCTGTTGCTGCGAAGGCGACGGTCGGCGCCGAGATCTATGACTATATTATGGAGCGGCTGCGCAGTTACTACCTGGAAGGCGGCAGCGACACCTCGATCACCACCGAGATGTTCGACGCCGTACTCGCGAATCGTCCAGTTTCACCGCTCGACTTCGATCGCCGCTTGCGTGCGCTTACGGATTTCTTGAAGCTTGGGGACGCACAAAGCTTGGCAGCCGCCAACAAGCGCATCAGCAATATCTTGCGCAAGTCGGGTAAAGACTCTTTCGGTGCCGTGAATCCCATTCTGCTACCGGATGCGGCGGAAAAGACGCTGCACGATCAGGTGGTCGCGATGAAGCACACCACTGCTCCGCTCTTCGCTGCACGAGAATACGGCAAGGCCCTTGGCCAGCTGGCGAGCTTGCGCGCTGCGGTCGACGCGTTCTTCGACGGCGTCATGGTGATGGCGGAAGATGAAGCGCTTCGGACCAACCGACTGGCGCTACTGGCCGAGTTACGCGGCTTGTTCGCACATGTCGCTGATTTGTCGCGCCTGCCTGGCTAAGATTTGGTATGCAATTTCTCGGCTCTATTCTGCATACGATCCTGTTCTTCGCCATCACGGGCCTTTACGCTGTTGGCGTGTTGCTCGGATGCTGGATTCCATATCCGGCCCGATACGGATTCCCCTATAGCTGGGCGCACGTCAATCTTTGGTTGCTGAAGAAACTGTGTCGACTGGATTATCGCGTTCAAGGACTCGAGAACGTGCCGCCGGGCACGCATGTCTCGATGTGGAAGCATTCGTCGACCTGGGAGACTTTCGCACAGGCCGCGATCTTTCCACCGCAAGCGTGGGTAATTAAGCAGGAGATCATGTGGATACCGATCGTCGGGTGGGCGACGCATTTCATGCGACCGATTGCCATCGACCGTGGCTCCGGCGCCGCAGCCGTTAACCGCGTGCTAGCTCAAGGGAAAGAGCGCTTGTCGTCAGGGCTTTGGGTATTGATCTTTCCAGAAGGTACTCGGACGGTTGCTGGCGAAGTGCGCAAGTATGGTGTGAGCGGCGCGTTGCTCGCGTCTCGCGTGGGTTGCAAAATTATTCCGGTCGCGCATGATGCCGGTCATTACTGGCCGCGGCGCAGTTGGGTGAAGAAACCCGGGACGATTCAGGTAGTGATCGGACCGCCGATTGAAGCCGCGGGGCGGGACCCGCGCGCTATCAACGAAGACGTACGCCAATGGATCGAGGCAGAGATGAGTAAGCTGGCCAAGTCCGATGCAGGCGTCGAACTCGAATCGGTTACCCGGCAATAGGACTTCGAACGACGACCCGCAGACCCGATTCGGCGTCTGCATCCAATAACTCTAGCGATCCTCCATGCAGCTCTGCAATGCGCTGCACGATCGACAGTCCCAACCCCGTACCAGGGGATTTCGTTCCCGGCAAACGCCGGAAGCGCGGAAAGGTGTTTACGGGCATCAGGTGCACGGCTTCCTTTAGCCGCTCGAAGTCACCGCCGCTTTTCACAACAGCGGACTCCAGCATACGCAACTCGCCGCGCATCCGACCGTCGAGGCGTTGCGTAAATTGATAGACAACGTGAGAGTAAGCGACCAGCACGTAGACGATGACCACCGGGATCACCACCGCAAAGACCGTCACTAGGCTGCGGCTGCGGAGCGACTTGAGTTTCATGCGCGACTAATTGCGTCGACTATATAACCGACGCCGCAAGGTGCGGATGTAGTCCTTGCCGATTTTGCGGCGCAAGTGAGACACGTGCACATCGATGGAGTTGCTATCGATCGCGTCAGTCTCCCAATCATTGAGATTACTGATTGTGATTGTCTGTTTGGTCGTCACTACCCGATGTTTTTTCGATTTGGGACAATTCGCCGAGATCGCTCCCCGCAACGATTAAGGAAGTTTCACGCGTCCCTCTTGCTGGGGCATTCCGATAGTGGTCTCATCGACGTCATTCGTTTGTGCGAATCTTGACGTCCATAATCACGCCGTGGGTTCGCACCTGTTGTTACATCAGTGGCCCGCTCATAAACATTGCTCGAGCTCTCAGTGTTCGCTCATCGCGGCGCCATCGTTTGATAACAGCAGGGTGGTGAGAACCTACAATCTAGACATCGAGGTTCGCCACTGACAGTGCATTCTTTTCAATGAACTCGCGGCGGGGTTCGACTTGATCGCCCATCAGCGTTGCAAAAATTTCATTGCAGGCTTGCGCGTCTTCGATCCGAACTTGGATCAGTCGTCGTGTTTGCGGATTGATCGTCGTGTCCCAAAGTTGGTCCGGATTCATTTCACCCAAGCCTTTGTAGCGCTGAATCGATTGGCCTTTCCGCGCCTGATCGATCAGCCATTGGATGGCTTGCCGGAAACTGAAGACGTCTTGATGGTTCTCGCCCTTGGACACGGTCGCGCCTGGCTGGATGAGACCTTTCAAAGCGCTAGCCAATTCCGTGATGCGGCGATACTCGGCTGATTCGAAGAACTCGCGGTGAATGTGCTTCTCGGTAGTGGAGCCGTGCTCGTCACGCACCACGAATAGCTGCGCTGGCGCGGCCGGCCGGGGATGAATTCGCACTGTGTATTTGCGCGTGGCATTCTCTGTCGCGTTGAGTTGCGCTTCCAACTGCGTGCCCCAGTGAGTAAGCCAGTCGACGTCATCGTGCTTGGCGAGACTGACTTCCGGCATATAGAGCATTTGCTCAAGGACGCGATGGTCGTAGCGGCGTGCTGAGCGTTTGATGATCGCTTGCACTTCCATCCATTGACGCGCCAACGTTTCGAGGGCCGAGCCGCTCAATGGCGGTTGTTTGGGATCGGCGGTGAGTGCGGCACCGTCGGTAGCCGAACGAAGCAGCAAGCTATTGAGTTCAACATCATCCTTTACATAAGTCTCGGTCTTGCCCTTCTTCACTTTATAGAGAGGGGGCTGGGCAATGTAGATGTGACCGCGCTCCACCAGCACTGGCATCTGACGGTAGAAGAACGTCAGCAACAACGTACGGATGTGCGAACCGTCGACATCGGCGTCCGTCATGATGATGATGCGGTGATAGCGGAGCTTATCGACATCGAAATCCCCGGGGCCGATGCCACAGCCCAATGCAGTGATCAGCGTGCCAACTTCTTGAGAAGACAGCATTTTGTCGAACCTAGCCTTCTCTACGTTCAAGATCTTGCCTTTTAGCGGCAAGATCGCTTGGGTTCGGCGATCACGTCCTTGTTTTGCCGATCCGCCTGCCGAGTCGCCCTCGACCAGGAACATTTCCGACAAAGCTGGGTCTTTTTCCTGACAATCGGCGAGTTTTCCAGGCAATCCCGCGATATCCAGGGCGCCTTTACGACGCGTCATCTCGCGAGCCTTGCGTGCTGCCTCGCGCGCCCGAGCAGCATCGACGATTTTCGCTGCAATTGCCTTCGCTTGTTGGGGGTTTTCGAGCAAGAACGCCTCAAGTTTCTCGCCTACGGTCGTCTCGACGATTCCTTTTATTTCTGAGGATACTAATTTGTCCTTCGTTTGCGACGAGAACTTGGGGTCCGGCATTTTCACAGACAGAATGGCTGTCAAACCTTCGCGTGCATCGTCGCCGGTCGTGGCAATCTTGTCTTTCGCGTTGAACTCCTTTTCAATGTAGTTGTTGAGCGTTCGCGTCAATGCGCTGCGAAATCCAGCAAGATGCGTACCACCGTCCTTTTGGGGGATGTTGTTCGTATAGCAATACATACCCTCCTGATAGGAGTCATTCCACTGCATGGCCAATTCGATGGTTACTGGCCCATCTGCTGCACGAAACCACATGATCCCGTCATGAACGGCGCTTTTCGCGCGATTTAGGTGTCTAACGAATTCTCGGATGCCGCCTTCGTATTGAAAGATTTCGCGCTTGTCGTCGCGCTCATCGATGAGTTCGATTTTGACGCCCGAATTTAGAAACGATAATTCTCGCAATCGCTTGGCGAGGATCTCGTAGATAAATTCAATGTTCGTGAAGATCGTGGCGCTAGGCCTGAACCGGATGACGGTTCCGCGCCTATCTGTTTTCCCGGTCACGGCTAAAGGTGCCTGAGGGTCACCCAGCCGGTATTCCTGCTCATGAAGATGGCCATCGCGGTGAATGGTAAGGAGCAAGTACTCGGACAGTGCATTGACGACCGAGACGCCTACGCCGTGAAGTCCGCCCGAAACCTTGTACGAGGAATCGTCGAATTTACCGCCCGCATGCAGGATAGTCATGATGACTTCCGCAGCGGAGCGACCTTCTTCCGGATGGATATCCACAGGAATTCCACGGCCGTCATCGGACACTGTAACGGACTGATCAGCGTGGACAGTGACCATGATGTTTGTGCAGTGGCCGGCCAGCGCTTCATCGATCGCGTTGTCCACGACTTCAAAGACCATGTGGTGCAAACCGCTGCCGTCGTCGGTGTCGCCGATGTACATACCGGGTCGCTTACGAACCGCGTCGAGGCCCTTTAAAACCTTGATTTTGCTGGAATCGTAGACGTCGTGATTAGGTGGCTTATCGGTCATGGTTACGCTCGAATTGACGACATAAAATTATAGCATTTGCACGACGTCACCTTGTTTCACGTGAAACCGTTTCCCACTTAAGTAGGGAGAAAGGAGATTCAAATCGAGGGCTGTGACGATAAGTTGAGCCGGTGTTTCTGCGATTTCCGCGAGCAGTTTTTTTAGGTTATCCACATCTAGCTCCGCTGCCGGATCGTCGAGAAGTAGGCAAGCCGGATCGCCTGTTTCAGACGCTCGATGAGACAGCTGGGCGAGCATCATCGCGGACGCCAGGAGCTTCTGCTGACCACGCGAGACTCGTTCCTGAGCGTTGCAGCCGTCGATCTCCACCGCGACATCCGCACGGTGCGGACCGACGCTCGTGGAGCCATACCGGCTATCTCGGCCCCAACTCTCAAGGAGAGCCTCGGCCAAGGATCGATCTTCTCCCCACCCTTTCCGGTGCCTAATCACCACGGGCTGCCCCAACAGTGTCTGGGAGGTTCTTTCAACGTCGCCCTGAAGTGCTGCCAGATAGCTTTCACGGCATTCGGCAACGAAGGTGCCCGTCTCAATCAATTCTACGTCCCAGCTCGTGATGAGCTCCTTTGACGACTTTGCTTTGAGCGCCGCATTCCTTTGCCTCAGCGAACGCTGGTATCTGCGCCAAGCATCGATGAACCGAGGTTCCACGTGAAACACTCCCCAGTCCATGAAACGGCGGCGTCTCTTAGGGCCATCCTCTAGGAGGCGGTGTACTTCGGGATCTATAACCTGAACGGGCAAAAACGGAGCAACCTCCGCGAACCCTTGGACCTTGCGGCCAGACAAGTGAACATCAAGGCCATCCGCGGACTGGACCCCAATCAGTGCCTTGGCCTCTTGGTGGCCAGTCCGC
>Ga0193752_1000556_pt1 | contig 35239 bp, 26 predicted proteins | sample H1c1metaG_FD_144924 | JGI IMG/M metagenome (GOLD analysis project Ga0193752, IMG submission 144924) | Soil microbial communities from a riparian zone of the East river system, Colorado, United States - H1c1 | ecosystem: Environmental > Terrestrial > Soil > Riparian zone | place: USA: East River... | reverse complement strand
ATCTTCGTGGATCACTAACAAGATCAAAACAATGCTTAATAGCGGCACGCCGATCTGTATGAAGACTTGCACGATCACACCGAACTGCGGCCCCATGTCTTCGACGAGCCCGGGCATTCTCCACAAGGCTATTAGCGCCGCAGTTGCAATTGCCAAAGGCCAAAAAAGTCGCACGTCCTTGCGTAGCACTGCTCCAACGATCGTAAGTTGTCGCTTCATGCTTTTGACTCCGTTCGACTTGCGCGCATCAAGGCCTTGGTGACCTCACGTAAAGACATGGGTGCGACGTCTAGATGCTGGACCGCGCCTAAAACCGCGGCCACGTGACTTCGCAATTCCTCGTCATCGACGAACGCCGTATCGACAAATCGCAGCGACGAACCGCTCGCCTCCGGCGTGAGCCATCTTTCTGGAAATCGTGCGGTCGCAACATTCTGAGACACGGACACCGTGACCTCTCGAAATCGCGACTTCAGCGACTCCAGCGCCTCTTGGAATACCAACCGTCCCTTCGACATGAACGCGACGTGAGTCGCGCAGGTCTCGATCTCGGCAATCTCGTGGGAAGAAATGACGATGGTCGTACTGTCCGCTTGCTCCAACAAACCGGACATCACCTCATCGCGCACTAGTGGATCGAGTCCGCTTAACGGCTCGTCCAGGATCAGTAGCTTCGGACGAAACGCCAGAGCGCCTGCCAACATGGTCTTCATGCGCATGCCATGCGATAGCGCGGCAAGCTTGCGATCAGGGGGTAAATCGAGCTGGCGCCGCAGTTGCGTTTCGAGCGTCGTATCCCAGTTCGGATACAACGAGCGCAAGTAGTCGAAGTACGTCGAAATGCTCAATCGACCGGGGATTTCTTGATTCTCAGAGACGTACCCGATCTGCAAGCGATCGAATCGAGACAAGCTGCACGAATCCACACCACATACTCGTGCGCTTCCGGCATCGGGCTGCAAAATATTGACCAGCATCCGCAGCGTCGTGGTTTTGCCAGCGCCATTCGCGCCGACGAGCGCAAACATCGCTCCTTCCGGAACCTTTAGATTGACGCCGCTCACCGCGTCGTGACGCCAGTAGCGCTTGGACAGATTGTTGGTTTCGATGATCGCCCTATCACTCGTCATTGCCCACCTCGCATTCCTTTCCATCCAGCTTTGATGGCGTCGATGACCTCATCGAGGTCGGCGCCCACTCGCTTCGCTTCCACCACCAATTGCTCCACTTCGTCTTTCAGCAGACGCTGACGATCGCCCGCGCGAGCTTTAGGCGGTTCCGCCACGACGGTGCCGATACCGGGCCGCACTTCGAGCCAACGCTCTTGAATCAAGTGCTGAACGACTTTGTGAGCGGTGTTTGGGTGGATCTTCAAATCGGCCGCTAGTGCGCGCACCGACGGAAAGCCTTGTCCGGCTTGCAAAACGCCGCTCAGAATCGATCTCGTGGCCGCAAAGACCACTTGATCGAAGATGGACTTGCCAGGCGCCAGGGTGAGTTTGAATGGTGTCACAGTGCTAATGTGACACATAGGACAGTGAAGTCAAGCGGTGAGAAGAGAAGTCGCTAGTCGTTAGTCTCTAGTCGCTAGCCCGCGGAGTACGTGAAGCGCGATCCGAGATACCAGAGCAAAGGCTCAGGACTGCGCGACCTTGCGATCAAATGATTGCGCATTCTCGATTGGATTGGCTAACGACTAACGACTAGGGACTAACGACCTTTGGCCAGCGGCCAGCGGCCAGCGGCTAGCGACTTCCTCATGCGGACTTCCAAGAATCGACATAGCCGGCCCACTCCACCGACTTGACGCCTTCGCCGATCTCCAATGCATCCCGGGTATCGATCATCACCGCATACTCGTCCGTGGCGGGCTTTGATTGAGTGAGCATGTTCCTCAATGCCTTGGGATGCGGGCCATGCGTGAAGCCCGCCGGATGCAGCGTCAACATTCCCGCGTGGATATTGTCGCGCGAGAAGAAATCGCCTGCGTGATAGAACAGCACTTCATCGTAGTCGTCGTTGTTATGAAAGAACGGGACTTTGAGCGCGCCCGGGTCTGTCTCGAACGGTCGTGGCGTGAACGTGCAGACGACAAAACGCTCGCCGAGAAATGTCGTATGGACCGACGGCGGTAAGTGATAACGATGACTATTGATGGGACGAATGTCGCGCACATTGAGTCGCGCCACCGACAACGAGCCGTGCCAACCTACGGCATCCAATGGATTAAACGGAAACGTAATCGAGGAGATCGCATTCCGTCGCTTCACTTGCACACGCCACTCACGTTCGCTCTGCTGTGCTCGAAACGCATCGTCCAGCTTGGGCGTGTCCAGCATGGCAGGGTCGAAGATTGCAGTCGGCCCCAGCATGCCCTTATCGGGCAGCGTGTAACTCGCGTTTGTAGCCTCAATCAGGAGCGCGACAAGATCGGAACACTCGATGCGCCACATCGTTCCGCGCGGAATGAGCACGTAATCGCCTGCAGCGATGCTCAAATGACCGTAGTCGCAATAGAACTCACCCGAACCTGCGTGAATGAAGAGCAACTCGTCACCATCTGCGTTGCGCGCCAACTCGGGCATGGCGCCTTTACAATGCCAATGCCGAAGGCGCACATGAGCATTGCTCAGGACATCCGCGGCTTGCCACGGAGACGGCTGATCGGCCGACAGTTTCGCCAGGTCGAATGCATGCGGCCGCAGCGGCCCTTCAAAATTCGACCATGCTGTGGGCGGATGACGATGATGGAAAAAAGAAGCCGGACCGAAGAAGCCGTCCTTGCTGACCTCGCGCTCGAACGTTCCGGGCGGCATATCGGCATGAGCCTGCCGCGAGGCCTGGCCTTCGATCTTTGAGAATGAGATGTATTTCTTCATACGCCTACGGCTATAGAAGTCGTTAGTAGTTAGTCGCTAGTGGTTAGCCAGATCGGGAAAAAGTCTCTTGCTATCGCTCGAACTCACGACTGGCGACTTCCTACTCCACTCTGGCGAACCCCTAACGACCAGCGCTAACGATTTCCTATTTCAATCTGGCTAACGACTAACCCCTATCGACTAACGACTTCCTATTTCATTCCGGCTAGCCACTAGCGACTAACGGCTAGCGACTTCTCAAAGGACTCCCCTCCTAATCTGATCCTGCTCAATCGATTCGAAGAGCGCTTTGAAGTTTCCTTCGCCAAACCCTTCGTTGCCCTTGCGCTGAATGATCTCGAAGAAAATGGGGCCAATGACATTCTGCGTGAATATCTGCAGCAACACGCCTTGATCATGCGCGGGATCGCCGTCGATCAATATGCCGCGTTCTTTGAGCGCCGCAATTTTCTCATCGTGACCCACCACGCGCGCGTCGACCTGCTCGTAGTATGTGTCGGGCGTCGATTGAAACAGCACGCCTTGCGACCGCAAGGTATCCACGGTGTCGAAAATATTCTCCGTGGACAGAGCGATGTGTTGAATCCCCTCGCCGCGATACTCGCGCAGATACTCCTCGATTTGGGATTTGTCGTCCTGAGATTCGTTGATAGGGATGCGGATCTTGCCGCAGGGACTGGTCATCGCACGGCTGAAGAGCCCGGTTTTCTTGCCTTCGATATCGAAATACCGGATCTCGCGGAAATTGAACAGCCGCTCGTAAAAGCCCGACCAATGATTCATGCGGCCGCGCGAGACGTTATGCGTCAAATGGTCGATGAGCCGCAGGCCGGCAGACCGTATGGCCGGCGACTGAGCCGGTGCCACGGGCACAAAATCCACGTCGTAGATGGTCTTGCTGCCGTAGCGATCGACGAAGTAGATCAAGCTGCCGCCGATCCCCTCGATGGCGGGAATATTGAGCTCCATGGGCCCCGCATGGTTGGGCACGGCTCTGGCACCCAGCTCCACGCAGCGCTTGAATGCGGCCACGGCGTCGCGCACACGAAAGGCCATTGCGCACGCCGAGGGCCCATGCTCGCGCGCAAACTGTTGCGCAAAGCTGTCCGGCTCTGCATTGATGATGAAGTTGATGTCGCCCTGCGCGTGCAGCGTGACGTTCTTGCTGCGATGACGCGCCACCGCCGGAAATCCCAATTGCGCGAAGAGCGTGCGCAGTAAATTCGGATCCGGTGCTGTGTACTCGACGAACTCGAAGCCGTCGGTACCCGCAGGGTTTTCGTGAACAGGAGTAGCGTGCGGCTGCGCAGCGATTTGCATGAAATTGCTCCGAACGACGAGGGTGGAACGGTAGCGCTGGACGCGCGTTTACGCTATAGGCGCCGCTCCTGAAGTGCCCCGTCGCATCAACACATCGAGGCCCAGCGGTGACCAATCGTTTACATTGGAGGGCTGCCTCGGCCGGTATAATTCGTCGGTCCAAGGCGACTCGATTTGCGGGAACACAACGGGAGAGCCCGGTCGACGCTTGGATTGCGCAACCTTGGAATACAGCGCAGCAGCTAACCTATCGAGAATGAATCCAGGCAACGCGAGCAGTCGCGGACGCATACGAACAGAATAGGGCCGGCTCGGTGAAGAAAGTCGCGGAATTTTCGATCGATTACGTGCAGTACCTCGACGCCGAGGGAACTAGCACCGCTCCCCTTCCAGCATGCGCAAATGACCATGCGGAACTCGTCAAGATGTACCGCACGATGGTCTTGACGCGCACATTCGACACCAAGGCCGTCAACCTCCAGCGCATCGGGAAACTCGGTACTTATCCGCCCGCTGTCGGCCACGAAGCCGTCCAAGTGGCTTGCGCCGCAGCGCTGAGGCCTGAGGATTGCATTGCTCCCGTCTACCGTGAAATCGGTACGCAGCTGTGGCGCGGCGTCCGCATGACCGACATCCTGCTTTACTGGGGCGGCGACGAGCGCGGCAACGACTTTGCTGTGCCCACTCACGATTTCCCTTGGTGTGTGCCGATCGCAACTCAGACGCTGCATGCGGCCGGCGCGGCGCTCGCATTCAAAATTCGCGGTGAGAAACGAGTCGCGATGTCCTTCATCGGCGACGGCGGCACCTCTGAAGGCAGTTTCTACGAAGCCATCAATGTGGCGGGCGTCCAAAAGCTTCCCGTTGTGTTCATGGTCATCAACAACAAATGGGCGATTTCGGTTCCTATCGAAATGCAGACAGCTACCCAGACGTTGGCGCAGAAAGCGTTTGCCGCCGGTATTCCGGGCATACAGATCGACGGCAATGATGTCTTGGCTTCTCGTCAGGTGGTTGGCGAAGCCGTTGAACGTGCCCGCGCCGGCGAAGGACCCACGGTCATTGAAGCCATCACCTATCGGCTTAGCGATCACACGACTGCTGACGACGCAAGTCGCTACCGCCGCTCCGCGGAGGTCCAGGATGCCTGGACGCGTGAGCCGATCAAGCGAACTCGCGCATTGCTGGAGCGCTTGAAGCTATGGGATGAATCCAAAGAAGTCGCGCTCAAAGCCGAGTGCGCGCAACAAGTCGAAGCAGCCGTGCAGGAATTCTTCAATACGCCCAAGCAATCCACGGATGCGATGTTCGATCATGTCTTCGCGAAGATGCCCAAATCTTTGCAGGCGCAACGCGAAATGGCCCGGCGCTACAGCGGCGTGAAGCGCTAAATCCTCGCCATGCCTAAGTCCACTTTGCTCGAAGCCGTCACGCTCGCCCAAGCTTGGGAGCTGGCACACGATCCTAGCGTCGTCGTTCTCGGCGAAGACGTCGGCGCAAACGGCGGCGTCTTTCGTGCGACCGCCGGGTTGCAGGAAAAATTCGGCGCCGCTCGCGTCTTCGATACGCCGCTGGCCGAAAACATGATTGGCGGTCTGTGCGTCGGCATGGCCGCGCAAGGCTTAAAGCCCGTCGCTGAAATTCAGTTCATGGGATTCATTTATCCCGCCGTCGATCAAATCATCAACCACATGTCGCGTCTTCGAAATCGCACGCGCGGCCGGCTCACGTGTCCGGTTGTGATTCGCACGCCGCATGGCGGCGGCACACGCTCGCCGGAACATCACTCCGAAGCGCTGGAAGCCATGTTCGCGCATATGCCGGGCATTCGAGTCGTATGCCCTTCTTCACCCGCGCGGGCCTACGGCCTTCTGCTCGCCGCGATTCGCGATCCGGACCCGGTGTTGTTCATCGAACCGACCCGCATCTATCGCGCGTTCAAGCAGGACGTCGAAGACAATGGCGAAGCGCTGCCGCTCGACAAGTGCTTTGTGCTGCGCGAAGGCGAAGACGTCACGCTCGTGACCTGGGGCGCGATGACCGTCGAAGTGCTAAAGGCCGCTGATGAGTTGGCCACGCATAACGTTCACGCCGAAGTGATCGATCTCGCTACCATCAGCCCCATCGACTTCGACACGTTGCTCGAATCGGTGCACAAGACCGGCCGGTTGGTCATCGTGCACGAAGCTGCTCGCAACTGCGGCGTGGGCGCGGAAATCGCCGCCACGATCGCCGAGCTTGCCCACTACGAATTGGAAGCACCGATTCAGCGCGTCACTGGCTACGACGTGATCGTGCCTCTAGCGCGTCTCGAGCACGACTACATTCCGAGCGTTGCGCGCATTCTTGACGCCGTGCGTTCCACTTTAACGGCTTAGGCTGTAGCTAGTAGGCTGTAGACTGTAGGTCAGAAAAGAATGACTTCAAGCAAACAAAGCGCAGCGGGCCTTCCGATTCTGGCTACAGCCTGTGCCGCGCGACGCTCGCGGTATAAGGCTAGGCTGTAGGCTCTAGGTCAGAAGAAGATGATTCAAAACGAAAAAGCTTCGGCGCGCCTTCCGGTTCTGGCTACAGCCCACAGCCTACGGCCTACGGCCTGCGCGAAGCGCATTCCGGTTCTGGCTACAGCCTACAGCCTACCGCCTACGGCCTGCGCGGAGCGCTCATGACCACATTCCACCTCCCCGATCTTGGCGAAGGATTAGCGGAAGCCGAAATCGTCGCCTGGCACGTGAAGGAAGGCGAATCGGTGACTACCGATCAACCAATGGCTTCCGTCGAAACCGACAAAGCCGTGGTCGAGGTGCCGAGTCCCTTCACCGGCAAGATCTTAAAGCTGCATGCAAAGGCCGGCGACATCGTCGAAACCGGTAAGCCTCTGGTGGAGTTCGAACTCGCACCGGGCGCTGAGCAGCCGAAAGCGGAGCTTAGCGCTGCGGACACGCATCTCGCGCACGGCAGTGGCGATGCGGGAACGGTCGTTGGATTCATGTCGGTGAGTGATCGCGAATGGGTCGAGCGATCGAGCAACGATCGACGCACGTCGGCCGACAGTCCGCGCCGACGAGTCCGCGCAGCACCGTCTGTACGTATGTTGGCGAAACGCTTGGAGCTGGATTTGTCGATCGTTCGAGGCACGGGCCGTCATGGCCTGATCTCGATCGATGACGTGCTGAACGCGGCGGATTTCAAACGCCACGGCCGCCCGACGTATCAGATGCCGAAGCTGCCGCCGCACTTGGCAGGCGAATTCGAAACCTTGCGTGGCCCACGACGCTCGATGGCGCACACGATGACTTTGTCGCGCGACGAAGTGGCGCTGTGCACGATCTTCGACGACGCCGATTTGAATTTGTGGCCCGCAGGCACCGACATCACCTCGCGTGCGATTCGCGCATTGGTCGCCGGCGTACGCGCTGTGCCCACGCTGAATGCAGTCTTCGATCCGAACGGCCCGTCGCGACGTATCTTCGAACACGTGCACTTAGGGATTGCCGTCGATATCGGCGATAAGTTGCTCGTACCCGTCATTCGCAATGCCGACCAAATGAATTTGGCGGAGTTGCGTGCAGCAGTCGCGTCCGTCAAGAAGGCGGCGGTCGATCGAACGTTGACTCCGGAAGACCTCAAGGACTACACGATCAGCCTCTCCAACTTCGGAACGCTGGCAGGTCGCTATGCAACGCCGTTGGTCGTGCCGCCGACTGTCGCCATCTTGGGCACAGGAAAATTGCGTCGCGACGTGGTCGCCACCGACAACGGTGTTGAAGTGCATCGGCGCATGCCGCTCTCGCTATCCTTCGATCATCGCTGCATCAACGGCGGTGAAGCGTGCCGCTTTATCGCTGCCGCCATCACGGATTTGGAACGCATCGACTGAGAGTGAGAAGCGGCTAGTTGTTAGTCGCTAGTCGTTAGCCAGAAGAGAACTCCGACCCTCTCTGGCTAACCACTAACGGCTAGCGACTAGCGACTAATGAGTTAAGGCTTTGTCGCAGAGTTAGGCGACAAGGCTCTCGTTACCATGCGTCATTCAACACAGGAACGAGTCATGCAAGGCAACATTCCCGCCGCTCGACAGAAACTCATCGACCGTATCGCCGCCCTCGCGGCACGCAAACAAAAACGCCTCGGGAAGATTGAAACCGCAGCGTTCGTCGCCGCCTACTATCGCGGCGTCGCCGAAGAAGACCTCCGAGCACGAGACGTCGCAGATCTAGCCGGCGCGGCGCTCGCGCAGCTGAAATTCGGCGCGACACGCAAGCGCTCTGCCCCGCTCGTGCGCGTCTACTCGCCGGAAGGCAAGCGCCCGGCTGAGGGATTTCACAGCAGTCACACGATTGTCGATGTCGTCGCGGACGACATGCCGTTCTTGGTCGATTCGGTTGCCATCGTTTTTGCATCGCAAGGGTTGACCGTTCACCTCACAGTGCATCCAGTGCTTCATGCGATGCGCGATCGCACTGGTCGCCTGACCGGCGTCGCGGGCGAGGGTAAAGCGGGCCGACCCGAATCCTGGCAACACATCGAGATCGATCGCTTGCCGGACACGGCTAGTTGCGATGCGCTCGAAGCGCGCTTGCGGAAGGTTTTAAGTGATGTCCAAAAAGCGTTTGGCGACTGGCAACCGATGCGCGATCAAGCACGAGCGATCGCGAAGGAGTTGCGCGCCCTTCCCGTCAAGCGAGACATCGCGGATCTCAACGAATCGGCAGACTTGCTCGATTGGCTGGCCGACAATCACTTCACGTTCTTGGGATATCGCGAGTTCAAGCTGGTCCGTGGGCCGGATAGCGATCTACTTGAGCCGCTGCCCGAAACGAGTCTCGGCATTCTGCGCAGTCGCTCGCATGCGCCACATTCCGTCGAGCTCACGGGAACGCTGCGATCCCAAGCGCGAGCACCCGAACCGGTATTTGTCACGAAGGCGAATACCTTGTCGACCGTGCATCGCGGCACCTATCTCGACTACATCGGTGCCAAGCGATTCGACGCCAAGGGTAACGTGATCGGCGAGCGGCGCTTTCTCGGTCTCTTCACATCGTCCGCCTACCAAACCAGTCCGCGCGAAATCCCGCTGCTCCGTGCGAAGATCGCACACCTGATCGAACGCTTTGGCATCGCTTCAAGCAGTCACGATGGGAAAGCGGTGGCGCACGTCCTGGACACCTATCCGCGCGACGAACTCTTCCAAGCCAGCGCGGAAGATCTGATGGAATCCGCGCGCGGTATCGTCAATCTCTACGAGCGCGCCCAAGTCCGGGTGTTCATCCGCCGCGATCGCTTCCAGCGCTACTATTCGTGCTTGCTGTTTGTGCCGCGCGATCGTTACAACACGCAAGTTCGTCAACGGATCGAAGCCATCGTCCTAGAAGGCCTCAACGGCACTGCCGTCGAATCGCAGATCTCGTTGTCGGATTCGGCGTTGGCTCGCGTGCATCTGCTGGTTCGGTCGCGCATCGGCGATCGGATGCCAGTGACGACGGCGGAACTGGAAAAGCGAATTACGGCGGCCGTGCGCACTTGGTTTGATTCTTTGCGGGATGCGCTGATCGCACAGTACGGCGAGCCGAAGGGCCTCGCTTTGGCACGGCAATTCGCTGCAGCATTCCCAGCAGCGTATCAAGCCGACACCACGATGAGCGACGCGGTGGTCGACATTGCACAACTCCAGCCCCTCTTTGCAGCCGGCGACGGTATCGAGTTACGACTGCTGATCGGCGAAGGCACTGCATGGCGGCTTCGTGTCTTACGATCCGGCATCCCTGTCGCGTTGTCCGATGCGCTGCCTTTGCTCGAAAACCTCGGTCTTCGAGTGCTCACCGAGCGTCCGTATCGCATCTCCATCGGTGGCGAACGCGCAGTGTGGATTCAAGACTTCGAACTCGACGTGACGAATGCCCGGCGTCCGGCTGGCGCCGCAGTGACCCCCGCCAGAATTGCCGAGATCTTTCGCGAAGCCTACCTTGCCATCGACAACGGTCAAGCGGAAAACGATGGCTTTAATCGTCTCGTACTCGGGGCGGGATTGCCGTGGAGATCCGTGTCGGTGCTTCGAGCGTACGCTCGATACCTACTCCAAACCGGCCTGCCCTTCAGCCAGCGCTACATGGAGGCAACGTTGCTGAATCACGCTGAAATCGCCGCGGAACTGTGGCGACTCTTCGAGCAACGGTTCGAGCCCTCGTTGTCGCAGCCTACTCGCAACGCGGGCGTCGCCGCGATCGAGAAACGCATTCGCGCCGGTCTCGATCGCGTGCAAGCGCAAGACGAGGATCGCATCCTGCGTGCATACTTGACCGCCATCTCGGTTAGCTTACGCACGAACTTTTACCAAATCGACGACGCCAGCCATCAGAAGTCGACCATCTCGATCAAGATCGATTCGCAACGTATTCCCGACTTGCCGCTACCGAAGCCTTTGGTCGAAATATTTGTTTACTCGCCGCGCGTAGAGGGCATTCACTTGCGCATGGGCCGCGTCGCGCGGGGCGGTTTGCGCTGGTCCGATCGGCGCGAAGATTTTCGCACCGAAGTGCTCGGCCTGATGAAAGCGCAGAACGTGAAAAACACGGTCATCGTACCGATGGGCGCCAAAGGCGGCTTTGTGCCGAAGCGACTCGTCGCCGGCATGAGTAGCGACGAACGGCAACTCGAAGGCGTCGCGTGCTATCGAATGTTCATCGGCGCGTTACTCGACATCACCGACAATTCTGTTGGCGGCAAGGTTGTGCCACCCAAGCAAGTGGTGCGTCACGATAGCGATGACCCGTATCTGGTCGTTGCCGCCGACAAAGGCACGGCAACTTTCTCCGATATCGCAAACGCCGTCGCAGCGGATTACAACTTTTGGCTGGGTGACGCCTTTGCTTCCGGCGGTTCCGCGGGCTATGACCACAAAAAGATGGCGATTACGGCGCGCGGCGGCTGGGAATGCGTGAAGCGTCATTTCCGAGAAATCGGAGTGGATACGCAAGCGCAAGATTTTACCGTGGTGGGCGTAGGCGACATGTCAGGCGATGTGTTCGGCAACGGCATGCTGCGATCGCCTCACATTCGATTACTGGCCGCCTTCGACCATCGCCACCTCTTTCTCGATCCGAATCCCGATGCCGCCGCAAGTTTCACCGAGCGCGAGCGATTGTTTCTGCTGCCGCGGTCTTCGTGGGAAGACTACAGCGCCAAACTGATCTCGGCGGGTGGCGGTGTGTTTCCTCGCAGCTTGAAGTCCATCAAGTTGACGCCTGCTGTGAAGTCCATGCTGGGAGTTGCGGATGACAGCTTGCCGCCACAGGCGTTGATGCGCGCGATTCTGTCTATGCCCGTCGATCTGTTTTGGAATGGCGGCATTGGTACCTACGTGAAGGCTTCGAGCGAGTCCCACGCTCAAGTGGGCGATCGCGCCAACGACAGCTTACGAGTGGATGGCCGCGAGCTGCGCTGCAAGGTCGTGGGCGAAGGCGGCAATCTAGGGTTTACGCAGCGCGGACGAATTGAGTACGCGATGCGGGGCGGCCGAGTGAACACAGACTTCATCGACAACTCAGCGGGCGTCGATTGCTCCGATCATGAGGTTAACATCAAGATCTTGCTGAATGGCGCCGTCGAACGCGGTCTCAAAACGGCCGATCGAAACAAATTGCTCGCGCGCATGACGGATGAAGTGGGAGCCTTGGTGTTGCGCGACAACTTCCTGCAAAGCCAAGCGATATCGATGATGCAGGCCACTGCGCCGCAGCGGTTGCAGGAGCACGCCCACTTTATCCGCACACTGGAACTCGCCGGCGAACTGGATCGGGGTGTCGAGTACTTGCCCAGTATCGAAGAGCTAGCGGAGCGCGGCAAAGCCGGCGCGGGTCTCACGCGGCCTGAGCTCGCCGTGTTGCTGAGTTACAGCAAGATGGATCTCTATCGGCGCTTGATCGACAGCGATGTGCCCGAAGATCCGTACTTGCGCGGCGAACTCACTCGGTACTTCCCCGCGGAGCTACAGAAGCACTACGGCAAGCTGTTTGCCAAACACAGGCTAAGCCGAGAAATCATCGCAACCGCGACGACCAACAGCGTCGTCAATCGTATGGGTCCTAGCTTCACGTTGCGAGCTGAAGAAGACACCGGTGCAAATATCGGACAGATCGCTCGCGCTTATACGATTGCACGAGAAGCGTTCGATATGCGCGATTTATGGAAACAGCTGGAGCTATTGGGCGCACGGGCGCCAGCCGCCTGTCAGTATGAAGTGTTGAACGAGAGCGCGCGGCTGCTGCGCTTTGTGACTTACTGGTTGCTGCATCGCCATCCCGACGAATTGAACATCGACCAGCAGGTCACAGCACTGCGGCCCGGTCTGCGAGCTCTGCGCAACTCGTTCGGTCATCTGCTACAGGGCACCGCCAAAGAATCGTTTGAAGCGGCGCGAGAGCGGATGCGCAAGCATCATTTGCCGGATGCCATCGCCATCCACTTTGCGCAGTTTGAGGCGTTATCGTCGGGTCCTGATCTGGTCGAAGTTGCAACGGAATCGGGTGAATCGATCGATCGCGCTGCTGCCATCTACTTCCATGTGGGCGAGGCGCTGTCTCTGGATTGGCTGCGCGCGCAGATTCTGTCGCTGCGCATCGAAGGCCGCTGGCAAGCCATTGCACGCACCACGCTGCGCGATCAGCTTCATACGCTGCAGAGAGCCCTTTGCTTACAAGTGCTGACTCATGGCGCGAAGGAAAGCCCCACTGCGGCTTTCGCGCACTGGGCACGTAAACGCGCACATGCAGTGGAACACGTGAAGCAAACGATCAACGATATGAAGAGTTTGCCAACGGCGGACTTCGCGACGCTGTCCGTTGCGCTGCAGTCGCTGCGACAAGTGGCTGCGGAGTAGGAACAGCGGCTTCCGACTTCGGGCTACCGGCGTCCGGTCGGAAGGAAAAAGATGGAGCCGCCTCGGATTTTTTCCTACCGGTAGCCGGTAGCCGGTAGTCGGTAGTCGGTAGTCAGGCGTCGTCGTCACTGTATGCCGCAGCGGCGAAGCCGCTGCGGCAGAAACGAATCACTTCATTCGGAGGACGACTACGTCGTCATTGCCGACAGGGTTCGTCGCGGTGCGGATCTTCGCCACGTCCTCGATGCTGACCGGCTTGGCCCCATTACCCCACGCAGTCCGCATGAAGGTCACTGCGTCGGCCACTTGCTCATCCGACATCAGATGTCGTAGGTAAGGCATATCGAACGTTTCCGGGTGGCCCTGGGCCACGATGCGCAGCGAGCCGTTCAACGTTAGGTTGATCAGTGAATCCGGGCGAGGATCCAGAATGACCGGATTGCCGGCCAAAGGTGGAATCAACTTACCGCGACCGCCGCCGTCGTAGCCATGGCACGACGCGCAGTATTCATAGTAAGGCTGTGAACCGCGACGCTCGAAGTTGAACGCCTCGAGTTCGGTCGTGGCCGCGCCGTCATAAGCCCAGGCGGTTGCATTCTTCTCTTCGCTAGCCGGCAGCGACTTCAGGTAGGCCGCCATCCCTTGTAGGTCGGCATCGGTCATGTGCTGAGTGCTGTTATTGATAACTTCGACCATCGTACCGAACGCAGTGCCGTACTTGTTTTTACCGGTCTTCATGAATTCGACTACTTCGCCTTCGGTCCAGCGACCGAGACCTGAATTGATATCACCATTCAGCGCTGGCGCCGACCAATGATCCAGTGGCGCGCCCGATAGGAAGTCGGAGTCGTCGCTATCCATGCCTTTTTCCTGGAACAACATGCCGCGCGGGGTGTGGCAGGCGCCGCAGTGGCCGAGACCTTCAGTTAGGTAAGCCCCGCGATTCCAGCTGGCACTTTGCTCGGCGACCTGTTCGTACGGATCGTCGTCCAAGAAGAACAGATTCCAGATCGCCATCAACCAACGAGCGCTCAATATCCCACTGGTTTCGTTTTCGAGGTTGGCTTGCTTCACCGGCGCCACTTCTTTCATGAAGTAGTCGTACAGCGCATGCATGTCTTCCGCCGTCATCTTGGCGTACGACGGATAAGGCATGGCCGGATACATACGCTGACCACTCTTGACCTTGCCCGTGCGCATGGCCGTATCGAAGTCCTCGAAGGTATAGTTGCCGATGCCGGTTTCCGGGTCGGGCGTGATATTCGTCGTATAGATGTAGCCGACCGACGGGACGGCCATCTTGAGGCCGCCGGCGAAAGGTTGGCCGCCTGCAACGGAGTGGCAAGCCACGCAGTTACCCAGGCGTGCAAGGTACTCGCCTGGCGACATGGGTCCTGGCGCAGCCTCCGTCGCAGCCGGAAGGGTCGCATCGACGGCTGGCGCCGGTTGATCTGCGGATTGAGAAGTAGGTTGAGGCGGAGGCTGAACGGCAGGCTGCCCTGCTCCTTGCTGTCCCACGCCGCTTTGCGCCAGGAGAAACACCCCACCGACAAGCGAACCGAGTACGAGAGCGGGCTTCGAAAATCGCATGCTTATCCCCCAATGGTCATTCTTCTTGGCTAGCGCGGGCGGAGTGTAATGGACGGGGTCAGGTCCAGCAATTTGTACGGTCATATATAACGCTCATGGCGCCGTTCGCGCACCGCACTGTAGATGCATAGTGGGTGAGCGGCGGGTAGCGGGGCAGCTTGAAGACCGTGATTGGTGATTCAGGAGTGATTCGTGATTTGTGACCCGTGATGGGTTCGTCGGTGCCCTGGGCCCGAGGCTAGCGAATTGGGGTCGGGACTCGAGACTAGAGACTCGAGACTCGAGACTCGAGACTCGAGACTCGAGACTCGGCCGGATTCTAGGATCGAACGAATCCCGAATCCCGAATCCCGAGTCCCGAACCTCGAATCACCAATCACGAATCACGTCTGAATCACGACTCACCGCCTCGCCCGCTACTCGCTACCCCCTTTCAACCATTCGCGCCCGCTGGCGACGGCTAGTCGCATACCTCCATTTGCTCTGTCGGCTCGCCGTACTGTGCACCCATCGGCTAGCCACTTCGGCAAGCCAAAAGTGAAAAGGGGAAATTTATGACGATCTCGATGCAAACCTCGGTGTTGGATTTTGTGGCTTCGGTGAGCACGCTGGTGATTGCGGCGTTGACGGTGATTGGCTCGATCGCGCTTGTGTTCTAACAGTCGTTTTAGCAACTGCAAGAACGAAAACTGAAGCAACGAGAATCGATCATGAAACCACGAAGCACAGGGTATGCAAGCGCGTATCGCCGCAGCTTAACGGGCGATACCGCTTGTTCCGGCAATGTCGCCTCCTTCTGGATCGCACGAGTAGCAAAGGCAAGTGCAGCGCTCTGGCTTCCGATTACCGACGAGCGCACCGTCTCGATGTCTTTACCAACGTTTATGCAATCGGTTCCATCGATACAGCCCCGCCGCGAACACGTTATATAAGAGCGCACTCGCGGAGCCCACCAAGGGCAATCCGATTATTCGTGCCCACATCCCTTGTCCTTGGGTGTGTCGCCACAAGGCCGCGAACGCCTGCGCGCCTACCAGAATGTTCCCAGTCTCATCCACAACATGTAGACGCTTGCGAACGAATTCGCGATTCGCACCGATCTCGCACACTGCATTTGCGTCGGCATCGATGTCGATCCACTCGACTTCCATCTCGCCCCCACTCATGCGGCGCCGCTGATCTGCGATACCCGCATTACACACCGGACAGGCGCTGTTGTAGTACACCTTGAGCTTAGGCATGGGCTCTCAACGACTTGTAGGTCGCGCGCAAAGTGCCGAACATCGACGATGTAGCTCCGACATGATCGTCCTTCGAATCGGCCCGCATCGTCGACTGCATCCAGTGCAAATGACAGCTCGGCACATGCGGGAATGCATGATGCTCTGCATGGAAGTTGAAATTCAGGTCGTACAAAAATATCCGGTCGAGCCAATGCGTTGGATGAGACCTCACGTATCCTGCTTCGCTGCCTGCCACTACCACATGCTCCGCAATGCCGCGCAGCTGGCTGAAGAACAACCCGAACGTCGCTCCCGAGACAAATGGTAACAAGGCAAGTCCAAGCTGCGATCCGCCGCCGGTCACGATACTCAACAACACGAGCTGAACGACGATGACGATCAGGATCTGGCCGTTGGCGACGTTGCGCAAAACATTCTTCTGCGCCAAATGACTTTCCGCAAGTGCCGCCCGCAGGTTACCTCCGAGCAAAGGCTTTGCAAGATGCCAAAGATATTGTCGCGATGTCATGCGTCCGACACCGGCGTAGTAAAATCCCTGTGGATCTCGCATTTCACCGAAAGTTCGATGATGCAGCCAGTGTTGATGGGTATAGCATCGAAAGTCGACGCCAGTCAGCGCTCCGAGAATTTGGCCCACGATGTCGTTCGTTCGGGTAGACCTAAATAGCGTGCGGTGCGCACAGTCGTGCAGGACCATCGTCACCCGGTACATCATCAGTCCGACGAGTGGCGATAACAACCAAGGCAGTAAAGTGTGGACCGTCGCAAGATACGCGGCAAATGCTAGAACGATACCGAAGCCACCGACATTTCGGATCACTGCGCTCAACCCGTATCGGTCGCGAGGAATTAGCCAGGGAGCGAAGCTCTGTGTCCCAGGTCTTGAAGGTTCCATGAGTATCCAGCTTGCGTGTCATTGGCTCCAGTATCGGACTCCAAGACTCCCTACGCTATTGTGGAAACTGCTTGTCGGAAGCGGGTATCAAGGAGCGGGTAGTGAGCGGCGGGTAGCGGGTAGCGCGCAGGTGAGGCAAAGATCAGATTGGCCTGTAAAACTTTTTTAGGGTTTAGTTTCTTAACTACCCGCTGCTCACTACCCTAGCTGGAAGCAGTTAGCGGATAGTGAGCGGCGGTAGGTAGGATTCGAGAATCGAGATTCGTTAGAGACTGCGAGCACTAGGCACAGCACCATAAGTGGATTCGCACTCTTGTCTGGCTAGCGGCTAACGACTGGCGCGGAGCGCCTATTCTGAAAGAGGATAGCGGGCAGTGAGCGGCGGGTGGGTAAGCGACTAAGCGCAAGAATATTGTTACAAGCCAGTCTGATCTTAGTCTTGCCCACCGGCTACCCGCTGCTCACTACCCGCTTCTGGATAGCTATCTCGCTCCACCCTTCCCTTCCAGTTCCGTCCATCGCTCAAGCTTGCTCATGAGCTGTTGTTCGATTTGCCCACCGCGCTCGCTGTCGATTTTCATCTGCGCGGCGCCTTGCTTGTGATAGTCGCTCGCGCTCATCCGGCCATTTAGCTCGGCCTGCTCGCGTTCCAGCGCCTCGATTTCCTTAGGCAGTTGGTCAAGTTCGCGTGTTTCTTTGTAGCTGAGTTTTACTTTCGGTGCGGCCGCTACTTGTTTCTGCGCGGCTTTCGCTTCTTTCTCGCCGGAAGGAGTCGATCCTTGCGGTCGTTGAGCCAGCCAATCGGTATAGCCGCCCACGTATTCGCGCCAGAACCCATTTCCTTCCGGTGCGAGCGTCTGCGTGACGACGTTGTCCAGGAAAATACGATCGTGGCTGACCAACAGCAACGTGCCCGCGTACGTCTGCAACGTATCTTCCAACAGCTCCAATGACTCGATATCGAGGTCGTTGGTGGGTTCGTCCATGACTAAGACGTTGGCAGGCCGCGCAAACAAACGCGCCAGTAAGAGGCGATTACGCTCGCCGCCGGACAAGGCCTTGATGGGCGACTTGGCGCGCTGCGCGGGGAAGAGGAAATCTTGCAAGTAACTGGTGATGTGCTTACGTTCTGTGCCGATCTCGATCCAATCCGAACCGGGGCTGATCGTATCGGCGACTGTAGCTTCCGGATCCAACTGCTCTCGGAGCTGATCGAAGTATGCCACTTGCACGTTGCTGCCAAGACGAATGGTCCCGGTATCGGCTTCGAGCTTGCCCAGAATCATCTTGATCAGGGTCGACTTGCCGACGCCGTTGGCGCCGATGAGCCCAAAGCGATCGCCGCGCTGAACTCGGAGCGAAAGTCCATTGACGATGATCTTATCGCCAAAGCGCTTGCTGACATTATCGAGTTCGGCGACGAGCTTGCCGGACCGATTGCCCGCATCGATCGACAACTTCACATTGCCGATGCGCTCGCGTCGTTCAGCGCGTTGGACACGCAACGATTCGAGGCGCTTCACTCGACCTTCGTTGCGAGTGCGACGCGCTTCGACACCGCGTCGAATCCAGACTTCTTCTTGCGCCCAGAATTTTTCGAATTTTCGCGTGGCGACAGCCTCCGACGCCAATTGATCGGTCTTGCGAGTTTCGTACGCAGCGAAGTTGCCGGGATACGAGCGGAGCAGACCGCGATCCAGCTCGACAATGCGAGTGACGACTCGATCCAGGAATGCCCGATCGTGGGTGATGACGATCAGGCTCGGGCCTTTGATGAGCAGGTCTTCGAGCATCCCGATCCCGGCGATGTCGAGATGGTTGGTGGGCTCGTCGAGCATGAGCAAATCCGGTTGCAGCGCCAGCGCGAGCGCCAAGGCCGCACGCTTGCGCTCTCCGCCGGACGTTGTGGTCGGCGACTTGGCGTCGTCCAGTTCGAAGCGCTGAAGGAATTCCGTCAGCCGCGCTTCAATGCGCCAGCGATCGCGATCGTCGTGAATGTCCTCGAGCTTGCCCCGAATCGTTAGGCTTTCGCGCAACGAGTCGGCTGGCGGGAGATCGGGCTCCTGCTCTACGAAGATCACCTTTAGGCCATCGAGACGCGCCACTTCGCCGTCGTCGAGCGGAACTCGACCGGAAATCACGTTCAGAAGCGAGGATTTGCCCGTGCCATTCCTCCCGATCAGGCCAACGCGTTCGCCGGCCTGAATGGAGAAATTTGCGCGATCCAATAAGGGGTGCAGACCGTACGCCAGTTCGGCGTCGCGGAGAGTCAGTAAGGTCATCTGCGTAGCATACAGGTGGAGAGTAAGGCGGTGGGCTGTGGGCTGTGGGCTGTAGGCTCTAGGCTCTAGGCTGTAGGTCAGAGAGACGGAATGCGTTTCGTTCTCCTTATAAGTAAATGACTTTCGCGAATCACACGAGCAAGCAGGCCGTGGCATCCGGGTTCGACTCTTTCTCTGGCTACAGCCTACCGCCTACAGCCCCTCCCCTCAGCGTCGCGCGTTTGAGTTCGTCCGTCCAGGGACTTCCGCGCATCGCACGACCAAAGAGACGTGGCGTCCGGCTCCGACTCTTTCGCTGGCTACAGCCTACGGCCTACAGCCCCTCCCCTCAGCCTCTCGCCTTTGCTATAAAGCCCGCCTTCACTCGCCCCGAGGATCGCACTGTGCCCGGCAAACTCGTATTGGTCCGTCATGGACAAAGCGCTTGGAACCTTGAGAATTTGTTCACCGGCTGGGTGGATGTCGACCTCACCGAGCAAGGCCGCGGCGAAGCGCGCGAAGCCGGACGCCTGCTGAAAGCCGAGGGCATCGAGTTCGATCTGATCTTCACATCCGTACTGAAGCGCGCCATTCGCACAATGTGGGCGATTCTGGATGAAATGGATCTCATGTGGCTGCCCGTGGAACGCGCTTGGCAACTGAACGAGCGGCACTATGGGGCGTTGCAAGGACTGGACAAGGCGCAAACCGTCGCGAAGCACGGTGCCGAGCAAGTCAAAATTTGGCGTCGGAGCTACGACATTCCGCCGCCGCCTCTGGCGCTTGACGACAAGCGTCATCCCCGCTTCGAGCGCCGGTACGCCGCACTCAAGCCTGAGGAACTGCCCGCCACCGAATCACTGAAGACTACTCTGGATCGCGTGCAACCTTACTGGGATCGCCGCATCGCGCCGGAGCTGAAAGCTGGACGCAATGTGATGATCGTGGCGCACGGCAATAGCTTGCGAGCCCTCGTCAAAATGCTCGATGGCATGTCCGACGCTGACATCGTGGAATTCAACATCCCGACTGGCGTGCCCATCGTGTACGAACTGACGAATGACCTGAAGCCGGCGACGCCTCGCCGCTTTCTCGGCGATCAGGCGGCCATCAAGGCTGCGGCCGATGCGGTGGCGAAGCAGACTGAGAAGAAGTGAGCGGAGAACGGTCATTCGGGACTCGAGATTCGTGACTCGAGATTCGTTCAGATTTGAGGTATCAGGCAAATAGTTTGGCGTGGGACTGATCGCGAAGCCCTGACATATGGCGAGTCGTAATTTATGAATTCCCTGTCTTACGTCCCGAGTCCCGAATCTCGAGTCCCGATGGCGTCGCGCGCCCTGCGCGCTACGCCATCTCTCGGACCGCAAACCACAAATCGCGGATGTAATTGAACACCCAGCACATCCGGTGTAGGCGCTCGAGCGCGGACGGCCGGTCGGCGCCGAGATAAGCACGCAAGAACTCTGCACGCAATTTGTCGCTATAGGCGTGGTAGCAGCAAACTGATGCCAGATCGAAATACGGATCGCCGATCCCGGCATATTCCCAGTCCAGCAACCACAGTCGCCCGCCATCTACGACGTTGAGGTGATGGACGTCGTTGTGGCACAGCTTCGATTGCGCATCGTCAGTCAGACCCGCCATGAGCTGCCGAGCCTTCTCTCTTGTCTCTTGCGTGCCGACGCGCGCGCTTAAGCCCTTTGCCAACAACGTATTCCAATAACCGCTGACAATTTGGCGTAGATCGACGGCACGAACATTGGAAGGGATCGGCAACGCATGCAGTTCGCGCAGCAAGGATGCGAGACGCGCAACATTCTCCGACGTACGCACCTCGCGCGACGTCCAAGTCCGCCCGGGCAGCAAGCGAGTGACCAACAGATTCCGATCGGGTGCGCACAGCAACACGGGCGGCCCGATACCGGCGGCGGCGACGATCGATAACACAATGGCTTCGCTGCGGCGGTCTATCTGCAAAGGCTCGGTTGCGCGATTGCCGACCCGGACAACAACGCTGTCGTCGGCAGCGCGGACCACCCAACTTTCGTTCGTGAGCCCGTTCTTGATGCGTTCAGCGGGACCGAGAGCGCTTCGGTCCTTCTGCAATGCCTCAGCGGCAATATCGACTGGATCCATGTAGTCAGGTCCTGGCAGTTTAAAAGAAGTCGCTAGTTGCTAGTCGCTAGGGGTTAGCCAGATCAAGAAGTCGTTAGTCGCTAGGGGTTAGTCGTTAGCCAGATCCGGACAAGAGTCGTTAGGCTTCTCCGCATCTGGCTAACGACTAGCGACTAGCGACTTCACTCGGGCTACCGGCTAGCGACTTCTCGCGCAGCGCGCGCCTCGCGTCGCCAGACCCAAAAGCCATGGATCACAATGCCTATATAAACGACGAACAATACCGCTGTCGGGTTAAGTCCCTGTCGAAAATATAGGTACGCCGCTACCCCATCCACGACGATCCAGTACAACCAATTCTCGATCACACGACGCGCCACCATCACCGTTGTGACCACGCTGCCCCATGTGACGAAGGCATCGAGATACGGCCATGCGGCATCCGTGTTCCGCGCAAGCAGCCAGCCGTTCAGCGCACTGACGGCGAACACCGCACCGATCACGTACACATGCGTGGCCGCCTTCCATCGCGCAATGACTACCTCGCCCGCCGCATCGCGACCCTTACGCCACTCCACAAATCCGTAGATCGCCATGCCCAGATAAAATACCTGTAGCGCCGTTTGCATGTACAGCTTGACCTGCAACATCAACACTAAATAGATAGCGGAGCTAATCAACGCCGCTAGCCAACACCACAGACTACGTTTCACAGCGAGCAACAGGTATGCGAGCGCCAACAGCACGGCGACCAATTCCCACGCTGATGAGAACGCAAAAAACTCGACGATACTAGACAGCCAACGGGTCATTGGGTTCCGCTTCGATCACGCATTCGACGCAATAGGCTATTCATTGCTGGTCACTGTGCCACCCAAGACCTTCATCACGAACACGCGGCGACCACCTTCGGCAAAGCTGGTCGCCGATTCTTTTGCCAAGACAGCAAAGACGCGGTCGTGCTCACCCGCGATTTGTGTGCTCATCGCATTCGTCACAACGCTTAGGTCCGCGTTCGCTTTAACCCGGTCGATGAAGTCTTTGATCGGTGGCACGTAGTCAGCGTTTAGCGGATACAGACTAATTTCTACGGCAATGCGCATGATTGACCCTACCTCGTGAATATATTTGAGTTTGTTGAATGGCAATAACCAGGGGCTCGTGTCTGGATCGGTGGATAGGGGTTAGGGGTTAGGGGTTAGCCAGAGTGACGGAGAAGAAGCCGTTAGCCCGAGAGGATCATTGTTTGTCCTCTTTTTTCCTTGCTCTGGCTAACCCCTAACGACTAACGGCTAACGACTTCTTCCTGCCAACGATAACCCCTTCTGCTTTCACATCCGCCACTCCGCGCTCACCCCAAACGTTCGCGGGTCCCCGCTTTGCGTATACAGCTTGGCTTCATAATCCGGTGGTTCGTTGCCGAAATAGAAACCGCGCGTTGCGTAGTCCTCATCGAAGGCATTCCGCAGCCAGGCATGCAAGCTCCAGTGTGCCGCTTCATAGCCCATCTTCAAGTTTGTCGTCGTGTAGGCATTCGACTTCTGGTCGTGGTCGGTGGGGACGTCGAAGTAGAACGAGTCGACTGCGGCGACATCGATGCGCGCCATGTAGCCGGTCGGATGTCGATACGTCGCATTGAGCTGCACTTGATAGTTAGGCGCATGCGACTGCTCGCGAGGCTGCACGAAGTTGCCGTCTTCGCTCAGCGCCCCACGCTGCTCTGTCTTCAGCAACCCCAAACTCCCACCGAGGGTGACGCCGGTGGCGATGGCCCACTGCACGCTGCTTTCCAAACCGTAGTTGTTGCCGGACGAGACATTCTGCGTGACGAATGAATAGCTATTGGGATCTCCCGGCACGAGTTGGGTCCCACTGCGAACTTGCATGTGTTGGCGCTGCATGTAGAAGAGCGTGAGGTCGCTATACCATGCGCCGCCCGCTCGCTTCCATCCTAACTCGTAGTTCCATAAATGCTCGGGATCGAACTTCGTTTGGCGCTGTCGCGCCAGCCCAAGATTCAGACCCCCCGCTTTGTAGCCACGCGCCATCGATGCGTGGAGGCGCGATTGCTCCGTTAGCTCGTAGGTCAAGGACACTTGTCCGCCGAACAGCGTGTCACTTGCACTATCTTGCGTCGCTCGGTTTGAGATTCCACCCCAGTCGCCCGCATCGACATAGCCTGCATCGCGTCGCTCGCCGCGAACTCCAATCGACCACTTGAATGCCCGTGCGAATTTTCCGTCCAGCTGAGCGAATAGCGCCGCCGTGTCGGCAGAAAAATGGCTCGCTAGAAACTCGTCCACGCCAAAGGAGTTGCTGAAACTTAACTCCTCAATACGCTCTTGCAAATGGGAGTAGTACACACCGACCAGCCAATCTATCGCGCCAAGCGTTGCATCCAGCCGCAGCTCTATCGTCTGGTTCTCGCGGTCCCGATCCGCGCGATAGATGAAATCGTAGTCGTCAGGAAACCAACTCTGCGGATTTCCCCAGTCGCCGTCATAGGCATGGATGCTAGATGAGTCCAGCACGGTAGCAATGGCCGTGAGGGCCAGCCCCGAGCTCCATTCGTTCTGCCATTTTGCGGCACCAGCAGTCACCAGCTGCGCATCCTGTCCCGGTGCATCCGACAAGGTGACGCGCGAGTTATCGATCGAAAACGCATCGTAGTGGTTGTCGATATCGACACGCATGAGCGTCACATCCAGTTGACTCCTTTCACCCGGCTGCCAACGCCATTTACCTCGCACTGTGAGCTCATCGCGACCGTTCGTATCCTCGCGATGCAGGTAATCGTTAGTGCGAAAACCGTCGCTGCGATACTTCTGCACCGCCAACCGCCACGAAGAGTCGAGCACATCGACCGGCCCTGTTGCACTCACGCCCACCGAACCGGTGTCGTAATTGCCGATATCCGCGACGGCTCGCACTCCTAGTTCTTTTGCAGGATCCGCGCTGCGCACGGCAATGAGCCCCGCCAACGCATTCGCGCCCAGCCGCGTACCTTGCGGACCCCGCAGAACTTCAACTTGCGATACGTCGAACAAAGTGGCGGCCATGCCAATGCCGCTGAAATCGATATCGTCGATGAGGAAGCCAACCGAGGCATTGGGTGCGCCTTCATATTGTTCGCGCTCGCCGATACCGCGGATTTGAAAGTAGCGTGGGCGGGAACTGCCGGCCGCCCAATTCAAATTCGGCACCTGCGTCAACACTTCCTCGAAGTGTTGTTGCGCGCTATCGGCCAGCGTTTTGGATGACAAAACTGTAATGCTGGCGGGCACGTCCAGTTGCGCCTCATCGCGCAACCGCGACGCCGACACGATGACTTCATCGAGCACAGCTTCTTCTAAGGGGGCACCAGTCGCGGGATTGAACGGCAAGTGAGTGACGGCCAAGCAGACGACAATGGAATGGGTCATTCCACGCCGGCACGGGCCTAGCCAGACGGCAGGCCAAGCCCGCCCTTTCAATGCATACAACATCTTCAGATCCTCTTTAAAGTAAAGAAGATCCGTCAGACAGACTAGAGGACAGCAATGACAGGATAGATGACATCAGCCGCTCCCTACGCCGGTACTAACCGGATCAGGTTCAACGGGTTCGCCGCTGTGCGCCATGTCGTACATGATCGCTGTCGGCATCTCAGGCCCTCAAGGCCACCCCAAGGCGAGCGGAAGTATAGGGGCGCGGGGCGCCTCGCGCTAGAAGTCGCTAGGGGTTAGTCGCTAGTCATTAGCCAGAGAAAACGAGACGAGAACCCCTTTCCGCATACCTTCCTCTCGCTAACACCTAACGGCTAACGCCTGCTCCCGAGCCTTCTGGCTAGCGACTGGCGACTGCTCCTCCGTCACTCTGGCTAACGACTAGCAACTGACGACTAGCGACTTCGTGCGTCATCGCGCTACGCGCGATTGACGTAACGGCCCAACTGCGCGATAAGTGCAGCCGGAATTTCCCGAGGAAGAGAGGATCGTACATGGCCAAGCGCCGGTGCCGGTTGTTTCAGGTGGATGCGTTTACCCGCCAACGCTTTTGCGGTAATCCCGCTATCGTTGTGCTGGACGCCGACGAATTGTCGGACGAGGAAATGCAAACCATCGCGGCCGAAGTGAATGGCGAAGTGGCATTTGTACTGGCGCCGCAATCCAACGATCACGATCTCCAGGTCCGTTTCTTCACCCCGCGCCGCGAAGCTCACTTCGTGGGTCATGCAACCATTGCAGCTCAGTATGTACGTGCCAAAAAACTAGGCGCACCCAGCGGCAAACTCCGGCAGCTCACCGGCGCCGGCATCATCGAAGTCGAAGTGTCCGAAGTCGATGGCGATTTTCGCATCGCGCTCACGCAAAGCCCGCCCTCTCTGGGCCCGATCCTTCCCGATCATCACCGCACGCAAGTGTTGAATGCGCTGGGCATCTCAAGCACCACACTGCATAAAGACTGTCCGCTGCAAATCATGGTCAAGGGCAGCCCGCGATTGATCGTCGGCCTGCAGTCGCCTGAACTGTTATCGGGCATCAAGCCCGATATGGTGGAACTGACACGTCTGACACCTCACGTCGGCGCGGATGGCTACTTTGTATTCGCTGTCGACACTGACGCCAAGCAGCCCACAACTTATTCGCGCATGTTCTGCCCAGCGCTCGGCATTCCTGAGGATCCAGTGAGCGGCAACGCCCACGGCATGCTGGGTGTCTTTCTCGTCAATCATGGCGTGCTGAAGCCGACGAACGACATCGTCAACTTCCGGGGACATCAAGGACAGTTCGTGAGACGCCCCGGCATCGTCGATGTACAAGTTGTTTGCATCGGCAAGTCCACGGAAAGCGTGCGCATCGAAGGCGACGCAGTGATTGTGTTTGAGGCGGAACTGCCTGTTTGAGCGAGCGGCGCCCTAGCGCCGGTCGCTAGGCTACAGGTTTCAGGCTTCAGGCTTCAGACTCTGACTCTGACTCTGACTTCAGACTCTGACTCTGACTCTGACTCTGACTCTGACTCTGACTCTGACTCTGACTCTGACTCTGACTCTGACTCTGACTCTGACTTCAGACTCTGACTTCAGACTCTGACTCTGACTCTGACTGTAGCCTGTAGCCTGTAGCCCATTGCGTACACTCTATGGCGCGCCTGGTTCGCGCGCATTGCAAAAGCAACTGACGCATCTCGAACAGCATAGCAAACGATTCATTTCGCTCTCGCCCTTCCTCGTCGTTGCTAGCGCAAACCAGCAAGGTGTCATGGATGCGTCACCGCGTGGTGGCGCGCCCGGCTTCGTGAAGGTTCATGGCGACAACACGATTTTGATCCCCGACTCTCCCGGCAATAATCGGTTGGACAGTTTGGCGAACATTGTCGAGACCGGAAAAGTGGGGTTGATCTTTCTGATTCCCGGCGTCGATGAAACATTGCGCATCAATGGCGCCGCGCGTTTGAACGACACCGAAGCCGTTCGCAATCACTGCGCCGACGAGCGCCGCATTCCAAAATTGGTCATCGAAGTTGCCATTGCCGAACTGTATCTGCATTGCGCAAAGGCGTTAATGCGATCGTCGTTGTGGGACCCGGCACGCCATATTCAACGCGATGCGCTACCGACGTTGGGACGGATGATTGGAGATCAGATCGGCTATGCCGGGACTCTGGAAACACAAGAACAGATGGTGGAGAGGTACAAGCGCGATCTATGAGCGAAGTTGCTAGTCGTTAGTTGCTAGTAGCTAGCCAGAGTGACGGACAAGAAGCCGCTAGTCGTTAGTTGCTAGTCGCTAGCCAGATCAAGTGTCGAAACTCATCTCCGACTTCGGGCTAACGACTAGCAAACGGCTAACGACTTTTGGCCGCGGGCCGCGGCTACTCTACGATCGCCTGATACGTGTACGTACGCGACAAGCCGCGCACATCCGGGACCCCGGACACGGCGACCGCACCGGTTCCAGCCGCTTGCTGGATCATGCCGATGAAGATCAAATTATTGACGGGATCGATCCAGAACCAAGTGCCTGCCGCACCGCCCCACCAAAACGTGCCCTTACCGTAGTAGCCGCCGGCAGCAATGGTGTCGTTGTAGACGGCAAAGTCCAATCCAAACTGCGCGCCCGCCGCCATTGTCGGCATTCCGTTCGGCAGGACGTTCGTGCGCATGAGTTCAACCGTGCGCGGCGACAACAATCTCACGCCACCGAATTGCCCGCCATTCAACAGCATTTGGCAGAAGCGCATGTAGTCGGTGGTAGTCGATACCAATCCGCCGCCGCCCGACGCCAACGCAGGCTTCGCGGCGAAGTTTCGATTGAAACCACCTTGTACCACCGTCAACTTGCCCGCTGCGTCGTATGTGTAATATTCCGCGAATCGATTCAGCTTTTCCTGCGGGACGTAAAACGCGGTATCGATCATGCCGAGAGGCTTAAAGATGCGCTGTTCGAGAAAGTCCTCGAACTTCATGCCGGACAGTTTCTGCACGATGTAACCCTGAATGTCGACCGAGATGCTGTAATGCCACTCGGCGCCGGGTTGAGCATTGAGCGGCAACTTGGCGACTCGCTTGATCATTTCATCGAGCGTGATGTTGTCGTTCAAGACGTCGGCCGTGCGCTGCATCGCATCGACCGGCGTGTTGCTGAAGAAGCCGTAAGTAAAGCCCGCGCTGTGCGACATCAACTCGCGCATCGTCATCGGATGCGTCTGATCCTTGAGTACAGGTTTGCCGTTCTCATTGCCCGAATAGACTTTGAGTCCGGCAAATTCCGGAATGTACTTGGCGACCGGATCGTTGAGTTGCCATTTACCTTGCTCGAACAACATCATCATCGCCACGCCGGTGATGGGCTTACTCATCGAGTAAATACGGAAAATGCTGTCCTTCTGCATCGGTGCGCCGCTTGCAATGTCACGCTTACCGTTAGCTTCGAAATGGACGACCTTGCCGTTGCGCGACACCATTGTCACGACGCCGGCGAGTCGTCCCTGGTCTACGAGAGATTTCATTCCGTCGGTCAGCGTGTTCAATCGCTCGGATGACATTCCGGCCCTTTCCGGCTTCGTGGCCGGGAGGTCCTTGGCCCAAGACAATGCCGGCAGCGCCAGCAGAAAAGTTAAGGCAACAAGACGAGGTGCGCGCGACATGCAGATCCCCCAAAAAAATCGTAATTAGAATTTATGCCTACTCAGTACTGGGACAGGTAGGAACTCGAGTGTAAGTCCGATCTTTCCTGGCCGCTACAGGAAAGCGGTTAGCGGTTTGCGGGTGGCGGGCAGGTAGGACTCGAGACTCGAGATTCGAGACTCGAGATTCGAGACTCGAGATTCGAGATTCGAGATTCGGTCGGACTCCGTGTTCTCACGAATCAAGCGCGCTACGCACAGGCGTTAGCCAGACAAGAGCGCGATCGCGCTGTTCTAATTCCGAATTCCGAATTCCGAATTCCGAATTCCGAATTCCGAATTCCGAATTCCGAGTCCGGAGTCCCGAATCACGAGTCTCGAATCCTGGCTATCCGCCACCCGCTATCCGCTATCCGCTTCCTCGCGCATGCGCGAGTAGACTTCTGGATCAGTAATTTCCATCGCGCGTTCCGACCTCTTTAAAGAGGTGAAGCCGAACCGCGCATAGAGACCGTGAGCATCGGCGGTGGCTAGCGACCAACGACGGAGGTTCTGCAAATCGGGATGGCTCTTGATGCACTCCATCATGAATTTGCTTAAGTCCCGACCGCGCCAGTCGGGCAGCACGAAGACGTCCGCGAGATAAGCGAAGGTCGCGAAGTCGCTAACGATGCGGGCAAAGCCTATCTGTGCGTCGCGCTCGAAGAGACCGAAGCAGAGGGAATTTGCGATGCACTTTTCGACGACGGAGAGAGGGATGGATGGCGCCCAATAGGACGTGGTGAGAAAGCCGTGGATGACGGTCAGTTGTAGTTTGGTTTTGTCGGTGGAGAGGACGAAACTGTCCTTTTGCCATTCTTGTGACGTGGTGGGCATGTCGTGAGTCCGCTGTGAGAGGGGAACACGCTAGCAAGTGATGCTGATGTCGATAAGGGGCAGTTAGCACTCGCGGGGAACGGACAGTTTGACGTTTAAAGGTGCGCGGACGCGCTCCCTGGTATTTCTCTTCTTCGCTGAGCATCGCTCGCAAAGAAGTAACAACAACGACGCCGACTCGACGACTCGTCAGCGGAGATGTCAAATGAGGGTAGGTGGCTGCTGGCGCAGCCTCCCTGGTGCTACAACTTTTCTCTTTGCCAATCCAAAGAGAAATCGCAAAACAATCTTTCTGAGGGTAGGTGCGCTATCGCGCTCACTGATGCCATCCACTTTTTTTCCAATCAAAAGAAAAAACGCAAAAAGGTTTTAGAGGGTAGGTGCGCTACCGCGCTCCCTGGCTCTACTACTTCTTTCTTGGCGAATCCCAAGAAAGAAGTAGCAAGAAAGAAGGATTGGTGGGCGGTGTAGGGTTTGAACCTACGACCCCTGCCGTGTGAAAGCAGTGCTCTACCGCTGAGCTAACCGCCCAAAAAGGGACGCGTAGTGTAGGGACGACGGTCGGGACGGTCAACGACGATCGTTGATTATTCTCTGTTTTTTTGAGGTTGTCTTTTTGGAATTCAGATAGTTGGCGCACGCGCGGGCGGCGGCGTGTTGATCAGTACCCAATAGAGGCCGAGATTGCCCACTGCTTCCATAAAACTGCTGAACTCCACGGGCTTGCGGACATAACTATTGGCGCCCAATTGGTAGCTGGCAATCACATCGGCGTCTTGACTGGAGGATGTGAGCACAACGACCGGCTGGCGACGCGTGCGCGGATCGGCTCGCAGGCGCTTCAAGACGCCTAGGCCGTCGAGTTTCGGCAACTTGAGATCCAGCAACACGACCACCGGCATTTCGCTCAGGTCGCGGCCGGCGTATTGCCCCTCGCCCGCCATGAACTCTACCGCTTCGACGCCGTCGCGAACCACGACAATCTCATGGCCAAGATTGTGTTTTCGCAAACTTAGCAGGGTGAGTTCTTCGTCGTCGGGATTGTCTTCAACCAACAGTATGAACGGTTGATTCATTCAAGCACCTCAACGTCATTCCATCGCGTGGCGGGCATTTCTGAAACCCCATGTTCCGCCACCGGCCGCGGTATTTCCGCGACACCGATCATAGGGTTCGACCGTAACCGACCATAACCCCGTGGCAAGTTAACAGTTTTCTAAAGGGATTTCGGGTCAGTGCGCTTCTTGCCCGCCGATCATTCGAAGCAGCTCGGCGGTCTTGGCTTGCATCAACGCCACGTCCCCGCGGCTTTCCACGTTGAGACGTATCAGCGGCTCCGTGTTGGAAGATCGCAAATTGAAGCGCCACTGATCGAACTCCACGGAAAGACCGTCGGTAAAATCGACATTCAACGCGCCCTTTTCGTAAGCCGCTTGAACTTCTTTGATCACAACTTTTGCATCCGCTACTTTGCGATTGATCTCGCCGCTGGCGGGAAATTTCGCAATGCGTTCGCCCACCAAAGCCGACAACGGCTTGCCCGTGACCGACATCAATTGTGTCACTAGTAGCCAAGGAATTTGCCCGCTGTCGCAGTACGCGAAACGCCTAAAATAGTGGTGCGCGCTCATCTCACCGCCGTAAGCCGCATCCGCCTCGCGCATCACATCCTTCATAAATGCGTGCCCCGACTTAGATAACACCGTCTGACCGCCCAGCGATTTGACGATGTCTTGCGTTGCCCATGTCAACCGTGGGTCGTGAACGATGCGTGCGCCCTGCTCGCGCTCCAAGAAAATGGAGGCAAGTAGACCGACGATGTAATAGCCTTCGATGAACTCGCCGCGCTCGTCGAACAAGAAGCAACGATCGTAGTCGCCGTCCCAGGCCACGCCCAAATCCGCTTTGTGTTGGCGAATCGCGTCGGCGGTCGGTTTGCGACTGTCTTCCAGCATCGGATTGGGGACGCCGTTCGGGAATGTGCCGTCGGGCACATGATTGATCTTGATAAACTCAAACGGCAGATACTGTTCGAGCTGGTCGATGATGAGCCCCGCACCGCCATTGCCTGCGTTCACGACGATACGCAGCTTCTTCAGTTTTTGTGGCTCAAGGTACGAGCGCAGGTGCTCAATGTATTGAGCAGCGATGTCGATCGCGAATCGGCTGCCGCGCGCCGCAGGCGTCGAATAGACATCCGCTTCGGCGATCTTTTGAATATCCTTAAGACCGGTGTCGCCGCTGATCGGTCGCGACTCGGCGCGAACGAACTTCATGCCGTTGTAATCGGGCGGATTGTGACTGGCGGTCACCATGATGCCACCGTCCATCTTCTCGGCGAACGTAGCGAAATACACGACTTCCGTCCCGCAAAGGCCGATGTCGTACACGTCCACACCGGAATCGAGCAAGCCGTTTGTCAGCGCCTCGCAGAGTTCAAGACTCGATAGCCGAATGTCGCGCCCGACGATGACGCGCTTAGGCTTCAGCCATTCGGCGTACGCCCGTCCGATGCGATATGCGACTTCTGGATTCAACTCGCCAGGAATGCGGCCTCGATAGTCGTAGGCCTTAAAACCGGAAATCGCTGACATCAGCCCTTCTCTCCTTCGCGACCGTATCGATCTTCGAAGCGCACGATGTCGTCTTCTCCGAGATACGAGCCGGATTGTACTTCGATGATCTCAAGTTGGATCTTGCCTGGGTTTTCGATGCGATGCTTCGCGCCGAGCGGGATATAGGTCGATTCATTCTCTTCGAGCAAGAATGTCTCTTCGTTCCGCGTGATGCGCGCCGTTCCGGATACGACAATCCAATGTTCTGCGCGGTGATGGTGCAGCTGCAACGACATTGACGCACCGGGCTTAACACTCAAACGCTTCACTTGAAAGCGCTCACCGTTGTCGATGCTGTCGTAGCTGCCCCACGGCCGGAAGACTTCGCGATGCAGCGATGTCTCATATCTGTTCTGTTTTTTGAGTTCGTTGACCAACAACTTAACGTCTTGCACCCGATTCTTCGGCGCAACCAGCACTGCGTCTTTCGTCTCGACGACGACGTGATCCACGAGACCCACCACAGCAACCAATCGGCTCGTCGATTGCAGATAACACCCGTGAGTGTCCGACGTCAGCACGTCACCGGACTGCACATTGCCAAACTCGTCGCCAGGGATCGCTTCGTGCAAAGCAGACCAGGATCCAACGTCGCTCCAGCCCGCATCTAACGGTACAACAACAGCGTGCTTGGTCTTCTCCATGACGGCGTAGTCGATCGAATCGCTGGGGATCGCACCGAACTCTTTTACGGGCAAGCGAATGAAGTCCAAGTCAGGCTTGCTGGTTTGCATTGCTTGAACGCAAGCCGCGTGCATTTGCGGGGCCAGCGCCTGCAATTCCTTCAAGAACACGTCGGCCTTGAACATGAACATGCCGCTGTTCCAATAATATTTGCCCGACGAAACGTACTGCTTGGCGGTGGCCAAATCAGGCTTCTCGACGAATTGTTCAACCGGGAACGATGTGCCTGACCCATCGGCGCGCCGAATGTAGCCGTAACCGGTTTCCGGCGTGCGCGGGACGACACCGAACGTCACGAGTTTACCGCTCTCCGCCGCCGCGCGGCCAATCGCCACGGCTGCTCTGAATGCTTCGAGATCGCGAATCACATGATCGGCGGGCAACACCAATAGAACTGGCGCATCGCCCTTGTTGGCCGCAATCGCAGCCAACGCAGCAATCGCCACTGCCGGCGCCGTATTGCGGCCGACCGGTTCCAACAAAATCGATCCTTTGATATGGAGCGGCTCACGTAACTGCTCGGCAACGAGAAAACGGTGGCTTTCGTTGCATACGACGATGGGCGCGGATACGTCCGCCACGCCGTCGATGCGCGCCAAGGTTTCCTGCAACATCGTGCCCTTGCCGACCAGGGGCAACAATTGTTTGGGATACAGCTCACGCGACAGCGGCCACAAACGCGTGCCCGAGCCACCGGAGAGAATGACAGGAACTAACGCACTCATTTATTGGACCACCACATTGGATTGCTTCACGCCGACTTGCGTGACGCCGTCTTGATTGACACTGGCACCGCGACCGATGCCGTAATACGTGAAGCCGAATTGCTTAACGAACCCTGGATCGTAGAGATTGCGGCCATCGAAAATCAACGGGTTCTTTAGGCGCGCCCGGAGAGTGTCGAAATCGGGACTGCGGAATTCCTGCCATTCGGTGACTATCGCTAACGCATCAGCCCCGGACAATGTTTCCTCCGCCGACTTGCAAAGCTCGAAATCGGGTCGCTCGGGATAGAGTCGGGCAGCTTCGGGCATCGCGACCGGATCGTAGGCGCGCACTTTGGCACCCGCCTGCCACAACGCTTCCATCAAATTGCGGCTCGGCGCCGCACGCATATCGTCGGTATTGGGCTTGAACGACAAGCCCCACAGCGCGAACGTTTTTCCCTTGAGCTCGCCTTTAAAGTGACGATGGATTTTCTGGAACATCACGTCTTTTTGGCGGTTATTAACGGCTTCGACGGCCTTCAGAATTTCAGCATCGAATTCCTGGTCGTGAGCGCTGCGTGCAAGGGCCTGCACATCCTTGGGGAAGCATGAGCCGCCATAGCCGCAACCGGGGTAGATGAATTGGTAGCCGATGCGTGGATCGGAGCCAATGCCGCGACGAACCTTCTCGATATCGGCGCCGACCCGCTCGGCAATATTGGCCAGTTCGTTCATGAAGCTAATCTTGGTCGCCAACATCGCGTTGGCCGCGTACTTGGTCAGCTCGGCAGAACGCACATCCATCAAAATCATGCGATCGTGGTTGCGCGTGAAAGGATCGTAGAGCGCTTTCAACAACTCCGCGGTGCGCGGGTTATCCGTACCGACGATGACACGATCGGGTTTCATGAAGTCCGCTAGCGCGGCCCCTTCCTTCAAGAACTCCGGGTTGGAGACGACGTCGAACTCGGCGGCTACGCCGCGAGCCTTTAGAGTCTGCAGAATCCTGGCTTTAACCTTATCCGCGGTGCCTACTGGAACGGTCGATTTGTCGACAATGATCCGATAGTCGGACATGTGCTGGCCGATCGATTCGGCGACCGCCAATACGTACCGCAGATCCGCCGAGCCGTCTTCGTCGGGGGGTGTCCCCACGGCAATAATCTGAAACAGACCATGTTTGACGCCTTCTTCGGCGCTGGTCGTAAATTGCAGCCGGCCGGCGGCCAAGTTCTTCTTGAGTAAGTCTTCTAGACCGGGCTCGAAAATCGGCGATTCACCGTTCTTGAGCATCTCGATCTTGTGCTCATCGACGTCGACGCAGAGAACATGGTTACCCGCATCCGCAAAGCAGGTACCCGTCACCAGGCCAACATAGCCTGAACCGAAAATCGTAAGACGCATGTAAGCACTGAAATTTTAAAGAAAAATTAGACCGCGAAGCTTAACGGAGGCCGGGAGTTAGGTAAAGCGACGACAGCCCCAATCGACGCGTTTATGCCTTCCAGGGCTTCGCGCGCACCGTCGCTGCAGGCACTTTTCGCCGAGGTTCCCGACCCACCGCAGGGATTGCCAGATGGTCGCGTGCCAGCAGCTGCCGGCCTAAACAAAAGAGCGTTTGCATGCCGGCTGCGTTGAAGCTTGCAGCGCATTGGATTGCGGCGGGCCAGAAATATGCGTTTGTCGTCCATCGGGGCCTGATCGCGGATGCGAGTCCGGTCGCAATATCCGCTACTGCTGTGACAGACAGGCTACGCAAGCGCTCCGCATGGGCCTCTTCTAAATTGCAAAGCATGGACAACGTAAAGGAATCCGTGTGCGCAAGGTGCCACACAAAAAACGATACTGCGGTCACCCATTCGGTTGGGAAGGCATCTGTCGATGCAATTTCTGCGTCACGCACCAGACTGAATGACACAGGGTCAGTCAGTGGAACGGAAAAGAGGCTGAAAGGTGCGCATGCCAACGCGCGCTTGGCGGTCACCGAGAGCGTTTGAAGCGACGCTCCTAAGGGACCTGGGAAGTACGCGTGTTGCGGCAACTCGAGGAAACGGAAATTCAATTC
>Ga0193752_1000555_pt1 | contig 35272 bp, 33 predicted proteins | sample H1c1metaG_FD_144924 | JGI IMG/M metagenome (GOLD analysis project Ga0193752, IMG submission 144924) | Soil microbial communities from a riparian zone of the East river system, Colorado, United States - H1c1 | ecosystem: Environmental > Terrestrial > Soil > Riparian zone | place: USA: East River... | reverse complement strand
TTTCCAGCTGGTGGCTGGCATAATTATCACCGGGTATCAGCTCCAGTGCTTTCTTGTAATTTTCCCGGGCCTTATCATACTTTTTCGCATTAAAATTTGTTTTTGCAGTTGCAATAATATCTGCATACTGTTTATTTTTTGCCTGGTTAGCAACTTTTTCCTGCTCTGCTATCCTTATTCTTATTTCATCAAGCCTTTGTTTCGGTATCTGGTCAGTGGGCCTTAAAGTAGTTGCTTTTTCAAAACTCAGTTTTGCTTCCTGGTATTTTTTTTCTTTCAGAAAATTATCGCCAGTTTCCAGCAGGCTGTAATAATTTGCAGCGGCATTCTCTGCAGCTTTATCTTTTTTTGAAGGTTTATCTTTTTTATCGTCCCTAGTTATGGCGGCTGGTTCTGTTTTTGCACCAGACCTTTTTGTAGCTGCCAGTTTTATATGTTGTTCCAGTTTTTTTACTGTAGAAAAATCATAATCAATTTCAGCATCATTGTTGTAATTAATATTCTTCTTAAATACAAGAGTGAATTTATGATTCCTGCCACCTTCATTCACAAATAAAGGGGCAGGTTTGGTCCTTTCTGCCTTGGCAGTAATGGTGAAACCGGTTCCGGCTGTTTTAAAATTATAAGGAGCATTGGAAGGTACGGTGTTAAAGAAAGAAGGAAGGTTAGGGAATCTTACCATGATCTCAGCCTCTGTGTTAACAAATATGGTATCTCCATCAATATTCAATTGCTGGGCCTGAGATCGATAAATACCCATTCCACCAAAGAAAAATAAAAACAAAACAAGCCTGTACATATAAATGGATATTAATTATGCTGCTAAAATTGCATAAAGCACTAATTGACGACTAATTTAAGTTTTTTTGAACTGCTAAACAAACATGGCTGGATAAACTGGATGTTTAACTGTATACTGCAATGTATAAAACAAGATGGGCCTAAAGATTATTGATCCAATACTGTAATTTTAAATTTCTCTCTTTTTGGGTTCGGAGATTTGTCTACTTTTATTTTTACGGTGGCAGGGGGGCATTTGGGGATACTAACATCTGTAACCTCAATGGCATATGTACCTATTTTGCCGATGGGGATTTTCATATCTGCCAAAAAAGAATAGGCAGTTTCAGAAACTGTATTATCCGGGTCAGTTATTTTTACTTTATAATCATTTTCACCGTTGACAATAGTAAGCAGTATATAAGAACCGGTTTTATCCGTCATTTGATTTATATCTTTGCCAATACTTATTTGCTTCGGCTTTTTTAAAATATATGTTTCCCATTTTTCAGGGCCACACCGGTCACTTAAATAAACTGTATATTTTCCTGCTTCAAGGTTTTTAAACGATATTTTTTTTCCATCCCTGTGAAATGTACCCTTATTTGGTATCATGGCGATCTGCCAAAGGTTTTCTGCTCCTTCTACAGTCATATAAATTTCCCCACCTTTTGGATTTTCGCAGGTGGGGCTTATAGTGGAGGGATTCGTATCGAGTATTTTAAAAGGTGTTAACTCGGTAATGGTAAATTGAGTTACGGTATTTACTTCTCCGGATTCCAGGTCAGCATTAAAGATGTAGAGAAGATATTCGCCTGCTGCCAGGTTTTTTATTTTTAGTGTTTTGTTGGCTGAAACTTTTCCGGCACCTACAAAATCAGGGCATGTTGAAACGGATGCATCATTAAGGTCGCACATTTCAGTTTCTGTTTTCCTGCGTAAAACATACTTTATTTCTGAAGCACTTGCTTGTATATTTTTTATCTCTACACTGCCGTTTGCCAGGCCATTGCATACTGGTATTGAATGCAAATCTTTTTCTTTAACAAAAGTCGGGGGAGGAGGTATCATTGTTACTTCAAGAATGTTTGTTGAAACTGTTTTACCACCAGTTTGAACTTCTGCTTTAAAATTCACTTTTTGTGCACGAGTAAGTTGTTTATTTCTGAAAATTGTTTTTAAAGGATTAAAGTTGATCGTTGACTGGTCCTCTGCTGAATTGGGCAGTGTGTTCCAGTTTTCCTCATCACCGATTGAATAGCTCCATGAAAATGGCAGGGTTTCTTTTTGAGGTAACTTAATTGGTAAGCTAAGCGACATATTTTTAGAAGCATCGTTCATTGCATTTCCACCGGTGAATTCTATTATACCAAGTCTTTGCACTTCATATTTGTATGCTATTGTAGCATCAAAATGCCCGGATGCAGCTACAATTTTTATTTCGTTATTCCAGTCATCAGAAGGAAGCTTATCAGGCTTAATATATTCTGTCTTTATGCTATAATATGTATCCTTTGGATCAACATCACACTTTTCTCCTCCTTTTTTATTTTGAAATGCTACCATAGTAATATAAAACCCGGATATGTCGGCATAGAATGGTGTTAAATTATCTTTAGAATCACTTATCTCTTTGGTTACATTGTCTTTTCTTGACTTAACAAGAAAGCAGGATTCTGATTTTGAATTAATGAGTAATGATGTTTTATCATTGATATTGGTTCCGCTATAAAACTTCCATATAAATTTATTCTTTCCTTTATCATCTATATTATGATAACCGGTTTCTATTATGCGTACTGAAATTCTAATCTGTGGTTCAGATTCCTGGGCAAAAAGATCGTTTGCAGAAAGCATGAATAAACTAACAAAAAATACAACGGCTAATACAGGTAAGGGATAAAACAGCCTTTTTCTCATCAGGTAAGTGTTTTGAACTATTTCTACAATTAGTGGTATTTGACTTCAATTATATTTACGCAACCTTCATTATCACGCCTCAATACAGCAGAGTTGATCTTGATCCTGGTTTTACCAATGATGAACTTCCTTCTTTTTTTACCGCTGATCTCTTCACAAAGCGCATTAAAGGTAACAACATCGCCATTTGATACTACTTTGGTTTCACCTTTGTAACATAAGTACTTATCAAAATCTGCTGCTGTCATCTTTTTATCTATCACCTGGCCAAGGTATTCTGTAAAAATTGCATCCGATATTTTTACACTTACTGTTTTGGGGTCAGGTAATGTTTGTACAGCATCGGGAATAAGCTTTTTGATCTCACCAGGCTCCGGCGAACTTGTTACTGCGGGTGCCTCAACAGTAACTTCTTTGGTATACCTTTTTGTACGGTCACCATCCAATGTTACCTGTACAAGAAACTTTCCTGCAGCTGGAAAAGTGAATTTTGCTGTAGAGCCGGTACGCAACATTTTCGGATAATTGGGGATGGACCATTCGTAATTATCAGCTGCTACCATGCATGTAAAGGATACCTCAATGGCTGTAGTAGTACTGAATGGGCCAATGATCTCCTCACCCGGATTTACCTGTTGATTAGTTTTGTCAAAATCTGAAGGTAATTTAACGGTGATCTTTTGTATGTTTTCACAAGTTAAACCTGCATAAGCCGTTACTGTAAAAGAGCCGGTACTTAAATATTTGTGCGAAACATATTGCCCGGTAACTTTTTCAGAATTGTCGCCAAAATCCCAGGTGATCTCATTTTCCGATGTTGTTGCAATAAAGGATAAGGATTCACCAGCACTATAGCTGCTGTCGGTATGAGGGGTTATTGTTTTAATTAAAAAATTAACAGGGCTGCATTCTTTTTTATCCATTAACCGGTAACTTACTAATCCAATTGCAAGAATGATCATTGCAAGTACTACCCTTATTATACGGTAATCCAGCCCCCATACCTGCCTTGTAAATATTCTTTTTGCCGTCATGTAATAGAATTATTTATCATTGTTTTTGTTGCTGTAACAAAAACACCTGTTGTTTTAAATTTAAATTCTCAATTTTTGCGGCATCCAGGCTGCTGTTCAGGGATTCTACCTGCTGCCTTAATGCATCCGCATTCATATCCTTACCGGTATTTTCCCGTAACTGTTTTTTTGCAGACTGGATATCAGATAAAAGAAAAACCATACTGCTGTAAAACGGTTTATCAGATGTGGATTCTTCATCAATTTTGGCATTAAGTTTTTTTATACCTTCTGTTATTTTTCCATCCAGCAGGTCTGGTTTTGAAGCTTTTGTATTTATGGTATCAAGCATGCCGGCAATATCCGACATTTCGGACATAAAAGCACTTGAAAATTCTTTATCCTTTACATAGGATCTCATCTCTTTTAATAACCGGTCATTTTGTTTAATGGGCGCCTGGAAGCTAAAAAAAATGGTTGTAGTGATGATGAGTATACAAAGTAAAAAAAGCAACAAAAAATTGATAAAGGTCTTTTTACGTAGGTTCTTATTTTTTGGTTGCATTTTGTTTATTTTTTAGAATGCTGCTTTGTAAATACTTAGAACTATAAATTTACTCAACTTCCGGGTTTTTACAAAGTAAACTATGGATTAGGAACTTAAGCCGTGTTTTTGCTATTTTGTATTAATTAAAGAATTCGGTTACCTGTAAACATATTTCTTCTTTATTTTTTAAAGCAGCTTCTGCAATGCCATCGTGCTTTTTGTTGATAAAGTCAATGACGATAAGTTTTTTTCCATATCCAAAGTCAATAAAAATTTTATCTTCAATTTTCCAGCCTTTCCCGGTAATGATGCTCCCTGGGTTTTTTAAACTGTTTTCAATATTTAAGTGACCTTTCAGGGTAATTTTTATTTCGTCTCCATCGCTAAAATTTCTGTAGGTGCCGGTTATATATCCACAAACAATTTTCTCACTTTTTACATTACTGTTTTTTACAGGGGTAATTGTTTTTTTTGCTTTGGTGGTTTTCGGTTCAAGGGTTTTAGGATGATAACCGTCATTTGGATCAACTTTTACACTGATAGCGTCAAACCCGGTTTTATCAATGTTATCTGCTCCCTTTTCATTCTTAAGTTTAGAAGTGGTTTTGATGTTAAAAACATTGTAACCAAAGTCTTTCATGTAAAGTTCAGGATATTCAAACAGTTCTTTTACTGCTATTATTTTGTAAACATATTCTGCTGTTTCTTTGTTAAGAGACATTTCAAAATAATTTTTTCCTTGTCCATTAATAGCTTTGTCAATATTGCCAGGGCCAAAATTATAAGCAGCTGCCGTTAAAACCCAAGACGAAACTTTGTGTTTTTTTCTTATGCCAATAAAAAGGTCAGCCAAATACCTGCAAGCTGCTTTTGTTGCCGCATTTATATCATTTCTTTCGTCCACATCTCCATTTACCAATAAATTCAGGTCCTTTGCTGTTCCCGGCATGATCTGCCAAAACCCTGCAGCGCCAACAGGCGATTGAACATTTCTTAAACCACTCTCAACAATGGCCAGGTATTTAAAATCATCAGGCAAACCGAATTTTTCCAGATAAAGCTCTATCGTTCTGATATACTGGCTTTCATTTCCTTTTAAATGGCTTACGATATTATATTTGATCTGTTTTTTTATAATGTCCATCAGTTTGTCTGCCACACGGGGTGTTAAGGGTATTTTTTCGTGACAGAAGTATATTTCATGAGCAACAGCCTTGTACGAGGTTACAAGTATAAATATCAGGATGGTGAGATGCTGTATGACAGGTTTCAACTTCATTGTGTTGCAAAAAACTTTTAGTTTCAATCTTTATTTACTTGATTATATTCAGTGCCGGGTATTGTAAAATCCAGGTGTATTTTCTGTAGCCGGTCATGAATTTCAAATTTTAAGTGATCCTCATCGGCAATATTATATGCTTTGAACGAGTAGATTATTGACCGTTGAAAACCTGGCTTAATAACAGGGAATGGATTTGGGAAAATATATGCCGGATATAGATTTAATACAGAACCATTTTGCCGTACCACACTTAAAAGCATATCGCCTGTAAGAAATTCAGCTTCTGCTTCCGTATCATTTTTTATCAGCAGTTTTAAATAAGCATTGTTGCCTTTAAAATCCAGGTTTTGACAAACGATCTCGATTTTAACCATATCACTCCTGAAGGCAAGATTCCATCCTGGCCTTTTGTCATATAAGGAGTCATTTAAAACCCTATCATTTTCAGTTTCAGCCAGGTTTTTAGTTTGTTCGGGCGGGTCAAGGTAAAAAGCAATACCCGGGTAACGTTTGTTTAAGTCAGCTAATTCTGCTGGAGTGTTATAAGGGATTGTTTCATTTTGAACTTTAAGTTTATTTCCTTTCTCAATTGTGGGCGATAAAGTAATAGTTTCTTTTTTACTGTTTGGGGTGTTATCCGAAAAGACATTGATGGTTTCATCTTCATTATCTGGGTCAAGATCGTCTTTATATTCAAAACTGATATGCCATACTTTTCCGCTTGTTTCTGTAACTACCAGTGTGGTGGGCGGCAGGTTTTCCTGTTTGGTGGTAATTTGTAGTGATCTGTTGGCATTGGCCTTATCGATCTGGTAATATTCTCCTGAATTTTGGGGTAAGAGAAATCCTGCCTCAAACCCGTTAGTAAAATCTATCTGGCAAACAACATCTTTTTTCACCTTGATTGTCCTGCTTACAGGTGTATTATCCTGGGCGTGGAGGTTACTTTGTTCAAGTGCCAGTATAAACAACAGTAAGAATATTTTTTGAAATTTGTATTGCTTCATTTTTAAAAAACTTTAATAGTTGTTTAAGGTAGATTTTTTACAATGATCTTGAAAGGAGTGACAGGCGATGCATTCCCTTCAAGAATGAACTCCAATTCCCTGCACAGCGTATCTACTTCAGTTTTCATTGATTCATTTACAGATGAGTTAAACGTTAAAATAACATCAATGGTCCTTTTAAAACCTTCCTCTGCTTTTGAACTTACCTGAACACCTTTTTGAACCTCTACTTTCTGCAGTTTATCCTCAAAAAGCTGCATACAAAGCAATTTTACATCTTCTGCACTGATAATTTTTCCACCTGAAATCAACTGCTGCTTCAGGATAGTTTTTTTTTCACCGGCAGAAACTGAATTTTTGCCACCAGTAAAACTGGTCAGCGTATGGCTTTTCTTTGTATTGATCAAAGTATTGTTTAGAGCACCCAGCGTTAAACCTGCTTTAATATTATTGGCATCAGTTCCATTGGTGATCCAGTAATCTACTGATATCATTTCACCATTCTTTTTTGGCCTTAGCATCAGGTAATGGTATTCAGCTTTCTTGTCGGTAGCTGCCTGCATATTATCTTCAAGCCCTGCCAGCAATTTGCCTATTTCCCGCAGGCGTGAAAGAATAAATTCGTTGCTCAGTTGCCCGAAATACGCACTTTGATCCCTGATAGTTTCTGTAATATTATTTATCATTTGCCTTACTTCCTGCGAGCTTGCTTTGCCTACTCCACTTGTTCTTACAATTACTTCGCCGGCAGCAACGCTGTCGATACCGGCAGCAGGGCGTATTTTATACTGTTCTCCTTTTTCATTTTTTACTGCTGCCAGGTCAAAAAAAGAGCCATCAACAGGTACCGGGATAATATTGATCCAATCGTCGGTACGGTAATTAAAGCTGTTGAGTTTTTTATTAATGGCAGGAAAGGCATTTACAGAACAGGTTACAACGTCAAATACTTCCTGCGAAAAATATTGAGGTAATTCTATTTTAATAAAGGTGGGGCTTTCAGCCTCCAGTTGTTTAATGATATCATCAGGAAATTTTTCACGCAATTGCGAAGGCATTTCCGCTTTGGTGATTTTGGCAGGGCCACATATTTGTAAAAAACGGTTCTCATAAATATAACCGGCCTTCCTGTTTATCTTATTGGTACGGCTGTCGCCGGATAACAGGATCTCACGCTGGTCTATACCAAAATCTTTTTCCAAACCATACCCGGGGGCGATATCAACTGCATTCCCGTTTATCCAGCATTTACAATAGGTAAGCGCATTATAAAAACTGTGAGCACCCGAGTGGCTTCTCAGGTCAAAATATACACTCAGGCCTTTCAACGAATCCAATGCTTTATCTGAATTTAACAGCAGCCATATTTCATTGGTATTTACTAAACGGTCGGGCGAAAACATTAGTTCTTTACTGTTATTCTCCTTTATCCTGAAAAGTTTATTGCCTGAAACAAGGTATGCTATTTCTGTTTTTAGAAGTGTAAACTTTCCGATGGGAGAGAGGTGAAGATCGACTGTTTCATAGTTCCCTGTTACCGGCCGCTGAATTTTTTGAGTAAGATAAAAAGCATCATTTAATCCGATCTCAGTTTTTATATCTACCGGCATGGCTTGTATAATGCCCGATGCCGGGGTTGAGCCAAATAGTGATTCAGGTAAAACAATTTCAGCAAGATAATCAAGTAGCCTGGTGTGAGAACTGCTTATTTCATTGCCTATTTTTTCCATTTCCGCTGCACAAGCTTCAATTAAAAGCATTGCAAGCGGGTCAAAACTCTGTTCTATCTCACTTTCTTCAATATTCCAAACCCTGGCAGCAGTGTTTACCATCTGGTCTTTTATCCGTTCCCTTTTAAGTGCTGCCATAATTTAATTGAATTCAATTTTGGATTATTTGTATTTGTAAAAACAGTGGATTTTATCTTTTAATCAAAAAGTAGCGGCCCGATAAAAAAACCGGTCTGAAAACGAAAGGGTTCATTATTCCTGACCAGGTTGCCTGTAATGATTATTTCTATTCTTCTTCTTAACTGGGCACTTGCTGATAACTTGTATTCTTTTTGCTTTACATTCACTTCAACTACAGGATTAAGTATCCTTTTCTCGTATAATTGTAACTGTCTTTTTAATGACGACATCACCATTTCCCTCCGGGCATCATTTGACATATGTATATCATAGTCATGATCCCAAAACTGGGAGCCATACCTGAAATCCTGTTTATTTTCTTCGAGTTGCGTGGTTATAAGCAGGTGTAAATTCCTGTAGATCGATTCCTTAAGCGGACAGGTATCCAGTTTTTTCTTTTCAAAAAACTGGTCAAATCTTAGTGGTAGTTTTAGGTAATCCTGCATAATAATTAAATAACCGGTTTTAGTATCAGTTTGAAAAGGTAACCGTTATAAACTTTACCCGATTTTCTACCCTGGTTATTATCACATTTGTCACTTTTTTATTGCCGCTCTTTTGCAGCATACTATAAAATTTTCTAAAACTCATTGTACCGCCCCCTTCTCCTGCAATATTCACTGTGGTTTCAGGGCCATTATCTAAATACTGGTTAAAATGCTCTAAAGGGTGTGAATTATCCTCGGTTATCACATCATTAAGCTTATCCTTGAAAGACTTGGCGTTAATTTGAACAATACTTGTTTTTTGCTCTTCAACTTGTTGAACTGGTTCTTCCTTTTTGGGCCCTCTCTGATCTGTGAATATGGGTTTTATATCATTAATATCAGTTGTTTTACGTTTTGCAACCCTGTCATCTGTAATTACTATTTCTCTCCTATAACATTTTGTCCGGTCATCGTCAAGTGTTACTTGTACAGAGTAAGTTCCTGCATTTGAAAACCGGAATATTGCTGTTCCAAGTTTTTCAGTTCTCGGTTTTATTTCCGGGTGGTACATAACCTCCCATTTCCATGATGAACCATAAACACTACAGCGAAATTCTGCATCTTTTTCTACGGCTACCGATTCCGGAGCCTCAACCTCATACCCTGTTGAATGGTCAAACGGGTTTTTAATAACCGTAACTTCCTGGGTTTCATCACATCCATCTTTTATAGTTGCTGTTACAGAAAATTTTCCTGCCTTATGATATTCATGAGATACAAACACACCTGTTTGTTCCGGGCTTCCATCTCCAAAATTCCAGGTAACTTTTTTTGCAGATGTAGATAATGTAAAAGTCAGATTCTTTTCTGTATAATAACCACTATCTGTTTTTGGAGTTATTTTAAAAGTGAAAGGGATACATTTTGTTCTTCCTATTAAAAATGAAGTTAAAAAAGTGAGTGAGACCAGCATAATAATAAACATGAAAAGCCAGACTGAAATATCCAGCCCTTTTGCTTTGCGTTCGTATATTCTCCGTGAATTCATGACAATGATTTTTTGCTGAGTATTATTAATTTTTAGGGCTTAGCTTTACGGCAATCTTCTAAACTTTTATACAATTGCTCATTCCTGTCACGTAATTCACTGATCTGGTCTTCAATATTTTTATCTTTGCCGCTGGATTCCATTCCCTCTTTTGCGACTTCTTTTGCTATATAATAGTTATTGAGGTTTTTTAAAACATGCTCATATAATTTCTTGTCCTCAGCATTACATTCAGCTATCAACTTAAGAAGTTCATCTATCTTGTTTTTTATGTCAATACTTGCAGATTTAATTTCTGCAGGAGTTTTGTTCCCCAGGTCATCAACCATTTTTGAAATGTCTATGAACTTATCAGTAAAGTCGCTTTTAAGTTCCGCATTTTTTACTGTTGTGTTTTTAAATTCAAGCAACTGGTTGTTCTGTTTCAAGGGTATCCTGGTACTAAAAAAAACAGTAGTAATTATTATTGTTGAGCATACTAAAAAAAGCAGCATAAAATTCAGCAGTGCTCTTCTTCTTTCAGACTTGTTGGTAGGTTGCATAATTTTGTTTTTTATACTGTGAACCTGTTTATTATCATTTTAAATGTGCTATCCTAAAAAACGCCTCCTGGCTTTATTGGCACTTTCAGCCTGCTGAATTGTTTCTTCCTTAACAAAAATGCCGCTCTCTTTTCGCTTGCCAATAAATTCCAGTTTACTCAGCGTTTCAAAAAGCCTGGAAGTTACTTTTACAAACTGTACTACTTTATGGATATTGCTATTAATATCATTTTGGTTAAAAGCTGTATTTGCAAGGTTACTTAACATACTTTCCAATTCACCCTGTTTTAATTCGCACCACTCACTCAGGTAATTCATTAATTCTTCTTTACCGGAACCGATCCTGAGGTCAATGGTATTTTTCATTATCCTGGAGAGGGTAGAGATGGCTGCAAACATAGCAGCAGGAGGTTCGTACACCATATTCCAGCGCATAGTGGTAATGGCCTGGCCAAGGTAAAGCATTACCCTGTCGCATAAGAACATAACCAATTCTGATATCTCATTTTTCTGGTCTTTTCTGAATATTTTCTGTACGATCTGGGAACAATAGAGTTCAACATCTGCCAGATATTTATCCAGTTCGCCATGCAGGGAAAGTAAGTCCGGGTGGGCATTTATTGAAATACAAGGTGGTATATAATCATCTTCAATTCTTACATCGTTACCATTAACAGCAACCTTGCCAATAACCATTGCATATGGATGGTTGGCAAATTGTCGGTAATTAGTGTCACTTACAAGCTGCATGCTGTAAGTAGGTAATGCATTGGGAAATCTTGGAGGATTTTCGGCCAGGTCGGGGCTGCCGGCTGCCTGTTTTTCAAAAGGATGAACAAATAAGAATATCCACCAGGTTGATTCACTTTTAGAATCGGAGAAAGTGAATGTATCAACAAGTACATTCCCGGTATCGGCCTGCCCAACTGTTGAGAACGCCGGCAGGCATATACCGGCCCCGCCAGAAGTAACTGCCTGGCAGGATAATACAGAAACCCGGAGTGCATTTTGATTGTCGAATGATATTTTGATATTAAAAGTTTCTTCTCCTGCAACTGAAGCAGTAATAACACCAAAACGAAGTGGAGAAAGCTGTTGTGCTGCAATGCCTTGTAATGCATCTGTCCATGCATTGTCCTGTTCAATAAAATGATTCTTATTGATCTTCATTCCGTCTATCCAGTTTACCGGGAAATGTTTTTGCTGGTCTCTCATAACATTTATACTTCTTCTTGTGGTACAATACGTTCACAAACAATGATTGTATCTTCTTTTATATGATTATCCTTTATTGTTAATTCCGGGTTAAGTATCCTGTTACGCTGGTACCATTTTGGTTTTGCCCTAAACCACCATTCCTGCGGGTTATGGTATTCATCAGTATATTCTATAGCTGTTTCGCTGTGCAATTCATTGTAGTCATTTAAAAAATGATAATAAAGATCACCCAGCAACATTGCTTCGGGGCCTTTGGCCCTGAAATTGGTTTTTATATATTCAGTTGATTGTTTTGCAATTTCAAAAGCTATAACAACCAGCTTTTCATTTATCTTCTCATCGGGCAGATCAATTGGATTGTGTATGGGATATTGCCAGGTTGTAAAAACCGGTAAGGGGATTTTATAGGCTGCTTCAAACGTGTAAACAAAGAGAATAGGAATAAAGAAACAAAGCATACTCAATAACATGGGGTAAAACAGGAAGCTCTTATCTTTTAGGAAATACTGGAGGGTAGAAAAAATAACAACTGTAAATAAGATCAATGACAAGGCAAATAATATTTCGCCCATAAAAACTTTGCCATGATCATTTTTGTTGGAGTAAAAATACTTTTTATGAAAAAAGATAACATGAATAATACCAAATAATAAAAAGATGCCGGAAAATATCCAGTAAACAGTAAACATGTGCTCATCTATCAATGTTGCCAGGTAGGCACTTCCGGATGCGCCTGCTGCAGCAAAGCTGCCAAACAGAATTGGCCGTTTTGCATTTGCTGCAAATCCCTGGGCAAAGTTCTTAACCAAAAAAACCAGGGCCACTGAACAGGCAAATGAGCTGCCAATGAGTATCCAAAAATATTTTAGAAGCATATTATAAGCTTTATGTTAGTTTTAAAGGACAAGACTTAAACCTAAAACATCCTCAGTTTCAAGGTCTTCAGCCGGCAACACAGCATATTCAAATATAATATCAATTTGTAAAGGAATAAATATTTCTTCGAAATGTTTTAATAATTTTCCATGGGGGCTGTTTTCACGGTATGATTCAATTTCATTCTTTTTTATTTCTTCAATAAAAAAGATCCAGCTGGGAGAGGGTTCCCAAAAACTGCTGCCTGCAACAGTATCAACTCCCAGTTCGCCAAGCCCCAAACCAAAGGGCGTACCGGTTAGTTTGTGATGCTTTTGGCAGGATTCTTTATAGCTGACCGGTTTGCTCAATATCAGTTCCAGCGCCTTTGCCGTTTGTTCAATACTTCCTTTGATACGCTTTAACCAAGGCAGTATTTGTACAAGTTTCCTTACCGGCGCATCAGGCAAACCGCCTGGTATTCCCCAAAAATTGAACAGTTCATTTTTTAATGTGCCATTTAAAATACCAAAAGCAAGGTTCAGTTCTTCCTGCTCAACCATCGTAGAATATCTGAAAAATTCCTGTTCAAAGGGCTGAAAAAACTTCCTGGCCATTTTTTCTTCATCCCTGAAACGGCGGTATTCTTCCGTCATTTGAGTGGTGGTAAGTGTTTTGCTGTTGCCTTTTGTTTGATGAAATATACCTTCGGGCAACCTGTCATAGATACCATCCCTGTTTATTACCATTTCCATCTCATATGCAGAAGTATCCTCATTGTGGTTAATGGTTACATTTTCAATTTCATTTCTAAAGCTCTTTTTAAAATTACTATCCGACTTCAGCAGTATTTCGTTAAAAGAAAATCCGCTGGCGATCATTTCTGCACAAAATGACTCAGCCCTTAGAAAGGTATGTGAATTTGAATGATATTCTTTTTTCCTTTGCATTATACGTTTGAATATAATAGTTAGTTAGTCGGGAAGGATATTAAGGATAGTTAGTTTTGCCTTAAACAGATGGTAAGGAAAGCCAAATTAATTAAAAAAAACGTAAAATTGAAGTTCTTTCTAAAATCCGTGTTTATATTTTTATAATACCGTTTAATAACCCATTTTTTAATAACAAGGGTTGGTATCTTTATTTCAAAGTTGATTTCATCAGGCTTAAATTATTTATAAAAAATATTTGATTGTTACATTTTTTGTTGTAAAATTGCTAAAGCGTTTTAAAAATAGCAGAACACTTTTATTCTTACTTACAATATCCTTTTGAAATTTTTAGAATTCAGCAAGACCAGTTTACATGTGGTATAATTAAGTTGATAATTCGGAACAGGCAGATATCCTATAGACCTTATTTCATTTCCTTTTCTTAAACAATAAATTTAAATTTTATGAGTTTCAAAGCCAAGTTTAAAGCTGCCGGAAAAGAGCTTAATGTATTGGATGCCCATTACAGTCTGCACCAGGAAGTTGATCCAACAGGAAGGCCATCATCAATTACAAGGGGCGGTCAAATTACATTAACCGTTGAAAGCAACCAGGAAACTGATCTGTACGAATGGATGTGTAATAATTTTGAACGTAAAGATGGCAGCATTGTATTTTTAAAGCGTGATTCTGATGCTACGCTTAAAGAATTGAAATTTAAAGAAGGTTACCTGATCGGTTTTGAAGAAAGTTTTCATTCTTCAAATACAAATCCAATGACCATTACTTTTACAATTTCATGTAAAGAAATGACAATGGGTAATGCCACACATACAAATGACTGGGTTTAATTCATGCTTCTGTATAGCTATTCATTTACAGGTAGCTGTATAATACGGGTTTAAACAACAGGGTTCATTTTTAGTGATCTTTTCTAAACGAAATTTTATTTTATTATGTCAGCTTTTATTAAAAAAGTTGACATAATTTATTATTATTTGTATATCAGAAAATCAATTATTATTTAAACATTTACGATTATGGCCTTTCAACTTCCTAAAACCAAAATAAAAGTTGAAGGCACAGATGGGGATATTATTTTCTCTAACCTGGTAATTAATCAATACCTGGCCGATGTTAATGCATTTAACTTTACCTGGCGCCAGCCAGAGGGGCAATCTACACTGTCAAACCACATCACATTTTATAAAAACAACCTTTCAAAAGAAGTAACCATTGCCATTGACGATAATTTCACTTTTAAAGGAATTATTTATGCCATCAATTGTAATAACCAGGATACACTTGGGGTGTCTTATGAAATTATAGGGAAAGGTCTGTTTGTTAAATTAGATGAAGTACCCGAATGTTCTTCTTTTTTTAAACAGAAGATTGACAAGATATTTGAAAAGGTGAACAATGCACAGGGTACCAAACTAAAATTAAAACCTAAGAACGACAAAGAACTTTTTTATACGGTACAATACAATCAAACCACATTTGAATTTTACAGGATGATGGCCGCCAGGTATGGCGAATGGCTTTATTATAACGGAACAGAACTTGTGATGGGAGAGCCAGGCTCAGACAGCGTATCCTTAAAGCAGGAAGAAGATGTATTTGACCTTGACATTACGGCAAAACTGGTAAAGGCCCCGGAAAAAATTGCAGGCTTCGATCATTATAAAGGCAAGGCAGCTACCAATGAAAAAGCGGCGGCAGCCAAAGGGGGCAGCTTTATGGAAGCAAGTGTAAAAGCAGGAGAAAATGCTTATGGCAGTAAACATGCCAATGGCATATTTTCAAATGCCGCAACCCCTGATCTACTTAAAGACATCGGCAAACTAAAGCAACAGGCAGCCGCAGCATCTGCAGTGTTTTTAACTGCCCGTACTTTCAATAGTAAGTTAAAACTTGCAGGCAAAATTAAGATACTTGATGAAAAGGGTGGTAACGCCGGAGAATATGTCATTACAGAGATACATCACACCGCTATATCAGATACCAATTACCAAAACCAGTTTGTAGCTATACCGGCCGAATCAGAAGTGCCACCATATACCAATCCGTCACTTTACCCGGTTTGTAAACCACAGGCTGCAATTGTTGTAAATAATGAAGATGAGAAGGGGCTCGACCGTATTAAAGTGCGTTTTCCCTGGCAGGATTCAAAAGAGACCACTCCCTGGATTAATGTTTTAACACCACATGCTGGTAAAGACAAAGGCATTCGTTTTTTACCAGAGGTAGATGAAGAAGTAATAATCGGTTTCCAGGATAATAATGCTGAGCGGCCTTTTGTAATGGGCGCTGTGCACACCGAACAAAATAAATCAGGTAATGATCATAAAACCAATGATCTTAAAGTAATTGGTACCAAAACTGGGAGAAGGATTTTGATTGATGACAAGGCGGGACAGTTTTATGTAATGGACAATTACCATAATAAAAAACCCCTCAATATTTTGGGGATGACCCGTGACGATTCGGATACCTACATTACACTTATTTCAAAAAAAGATGACAGTACGAAATCCGGGATATCGCTTAATAATGGGGAATATCTGGATATTGAGATTGTAAATGGAGGTGCTACGGTAGCAAAGATCAAACTCGATGGAAAAGCCAAAAAGATCACTATAGAATCTGAGGGTGATATTGACATAGAAGCCAAGGGAGATTTGAATGTAAAAGCTAAGAACATAACTATGAAAGCCAGCAGCGAACTAAAAATGGGAGGCAAGGCGGGCGTAGATGTGAAAGGTGCAAAAGTAGAGATCAAGGCAGATTCTACCATGGATATTAAAGGTGCAACCACCACTGTTGAAGGCTCTGCAAAAGCCGATTTTAAAGGAGGTGCGATGGCGTCAATTACTGCTGCTTTGGTTAAGATAAACTAACTGATAAAATAAAACTCCGGAGCCGGTAAGGAAAGTGCACGAACCGGTAATCATAAACTTTGCAATTATTTTCACCTAAACCATAATTTTTATGCCCACAACATTTGGTTCACAAATAAGATCAGTTGCAGATATTGTACAAGTAGTTACAAAATGCAGTAAACCACAGGCCGATGCAGCTGAAGCAGAAATATGCAATAGCCCGGAAAATAAGGCTAAAATGGCTATAGCATGTGGACTTGCTACAGGTGCTATTTCAGCAAGCGGCGTACTGCTCTATACTGCACCTGCTACCGCAGGTACCGGAGCAATTGCAGCATTGGCACTGGGCGGTGCCGGAGCAATGGCTGCAAAAAAATTTTGCAGTCCATTTGTAAAACCCAGCACGCCGGATAAATAATGCTCAATAAACTTTATCTGTTTAATAAAATGTAGCGATGGGAAAACCAGCAGCCAGGATTGGTGATATGCATATGTGCCCGATGGTAACACCGGGGCTACCGCCTATCCCTCATGTTGGCGGGCCAATTATTGGCCCAGGTTGTCCGACAGTTTTAATAGGTGGTGTTCCCGCAGCAGTAATGGGTGATATGTGTATTTGTGTAGGACCACCCGACACCATTATACTAGGATCTACCGGAGTATTAATAGGAGGTAAACCTGCGGCAAGAATGGGGGACTCCTGTGCACATGGAGGGATGATAACTGTAGGTTGTCCAACTGTATTAATTGGAGAAACAATGGGAGGCGGAGGAGCGTTGGGTTCTAAAGTATGTAAATAAAAAATAGCTGTGTTTGTAATTAAAAAGAGTCAGTTTGAGGCATTTAGAGTTCCCCTTCGAAAAAAAAAGCGGGAGGAATTAGTGATGAGCCTGAATGCGGATGGCAGGAATAAAGTAGTTGAGACACACAGCGAAATAACGGTAGAAAATAATAAAGGAAGAAAATCTTCTCTGCTGTATTCAGATAAGAATTTATTAAGCCAACTGACTAAGCCAACAGGCGCAAAATTCCAATTCACTTATGATGATGAAGACAGGCTAAATAAAATAGAGTTAGGCAATGAGGAAAATCTTAAGATAAGATATAAAGGAGCATTACCTGATAATATTCAAATAAATGATGCAGGCCTTGATATTATTTACAACCCTAAGAACCAGGTTTCTGAAATAGTATACCCTGATAAAAAAAGTGTTCGTTTTCAATACGACAAATTTGACCAGTTAACATCTATCACCAACCGGTCAAATGCAATTCAGTCATTTCAAACAACTTTAAAAGATCAAAAACTTGTCCATCAGCTTAAAGATGCCTTAGGCAGGCAAACGACTTTGATGATGGATTCAGTTGGTGTTGCGGAAAAAATTGTTTTTCCGGATGGAACAACGCAGGAAGTTGTTTATGAAGAAGAGATAGATGCAGAAGTTGTAAAACTAAGGAATGGTAAAACAAAAACTGTTTACAGCGGCGAATTATATCCCGAAAGAATTGAGTGGGAGGACGGGAAATACCAAAATATAAAGATAAATGATCTTCAGCAGGTAGAAGTACTTGAGAATGAAACAGGAACTATCTCTTACACCTATGACGAAAAAGGCAGGCCCCTGTCTGAATCATTTCAAAGTTCTGAAGTCAATTATGTTTACGAAGAAGAATTTCTTAAAAGTATAATTTATCCTGGTGGATTAGAAGTTACTTACGATTACGATGAAGATGATAACCTTAAATCTGTTAAGATTGGCGACAAATTAGTAAGCTATGATCATGATATCAATGGTACTATAGCACAAATAAAATATCCTAATGGTGTAATTGAAAAGCAAAAAAGCCTTGTCTTTGGCGGTTTGCAGGAGTCTGTATTATCAAGATCGGGAGAGCTGATATCAAGACAAACATATCAATACAATAAACTGGGTTGTCTGACTTCCATTAATGATTTTGATAGCATTGCCAAAGACAGAAACTACACATTTGAGTATGATGTAGAGAACCGTTTAGCTTCTTCCAAAGAGATCAGAACCAAATTCAATGAATCTTTTTACTATGATTTGAAAGGCAATATCGTTCAGGCAAATACTCAAAAGATCGATGTTGGAAAGATGGATGAAGTGAAACGTATTGACGGTAATGAATTGGAGTATGACCTTGCGGGTAATTTATCAGGGTTTAAAGATGATGAAAACCGCCAACTCAGGTTCAGTTTTTCCGATAATGGTACTTTAAGAGCGGCCAGGAACGGAAATGAAGTATGGAAGTATACTTACGATGGTTTAGGCAGAAGAATAAGTAAGTCAAATGGTAGAGAAACATACAGGTTCTTTTGGGCCGGCGATAAATTGCTTACTGAAGAATACTCAAAAGATAAAACAGTTATTCGGGAATACATTTACACTGATGACAATGTTCCCGTTGCATTCAGGGAAGGAACTAAGCTTTATTTTATACAAAGAGATGTACGTGGAGCAGTAATAAAAGTGCATGATGAAAGCGGTGAAATAGTATGGAGTGCGGGTTATACCGCCTTTGGTAAAGCAAAAATTTCAGTTGAGAAAATATACCAGCCCTGGCGATTGCAAGGGCAGTATTACGACATTGAGAGCGGTTTACATTACAATCTTGCACGCTACTATAGTCCTTATCTGCGAAGTTATTTATCGCTTGACCCTAAATGGTTAGTGTATGGAGCAACTAATTATAGTTATGCTGCAAATGATCCTTATAATAAATTTGATAGTGATGGGAATTTGCCTAAATGGCTAAATACTAAAACTCTACTTCCGATTGCTGTTGGTATTGCGGTAGGCGCTCTTGTTGTCGCAGGAGCAATGGTAGCTTTTCCTGTTCTTGCTGCTGCTACATTAGGCTCACTTATGGCAGCAGCAGCAATTGGTGGAGTAGCCGGGGGGCTGGCAGAAACTATTACTTCAAATTTGTTGAATAATAAACCTGTATGTGAAGAGTGTTTGAAAAATGCACTAATTGCAGGAGCTTTGGCTGCTTTATTAGTACCGTTGTTAATGGCAGTAGGAGGAGTTTTAGCACCTGCCGCAGTAATAGCGGGAGGAGTTTTAGCGCCTGTTGCAAGAAGGTTATTACCGAAAGTTGTAAATCTTATTCCTAAGAGAACTGCAGCTAGGGCATTGAAAGTCTCTACTCAATCATTACAGCATACATTTAGTAAACATGCCAAAGATTTTGGTGTAACAGGTAAATGGGATAAAGCCATGGCAAGTAATTTTGAAGGAGTTATAAAAAATCATATGAAAGGGCTAACTCCTATCCAAGGAACATATAGGGGTACTCAAAAGGCACTACATTATTATAATCCAAAAACAGGGTTGAATGTTATGACTGATATGAATGGAAATCTTATTGGTGGATGGAAACTGAGTACAGATCAAATCAAATATTTACTAACAAATGGAGCAGTAAAATAATAATAATATGCCCGAATATTTTGATATATCAATAATAGGAAAAAAAACCAATACATCTAAATCTCAAATGGATACATGTCTAATTCAACTTGGTTTATTTGAAGGGGAAAATAAGTCCGAGCTATTTGAAGGGAAGCAAATTATTGTTTCTTATTTTGATGATGAAGATAGCGATTTTGATGAAATTAGTATTAGTATTCCTGAACAACGCTTTAATAAGGAAACTTTTAAAAGTGAATTAAACTTATTTACAAATTTTGTAAATAGATGTTTTGAATGTAATCCTAATTTGCAGTATGCTTTATGTAGCTATGAACTAAATGGCTATCTGATTGGGCAGGTTAAAAAAATACAAAATTTTAACAATGATATATTTTTAAAACAATTCCCAATAATTTACAAACGGTTAGTCCCTTTAAAATTACCAACTTTGGAAACAAATACAGAGGCACAAGATATATTTGTATGATTAAAGATTTGTAAATAAGGGCTGTTAAGAAAATATGGGATTAAATATTTTAATTAAATATTGTGATTGTTTTTATTTTGGTTGTACAATAAATAACAATTGAACTTTTAATTTCTTATAAATAACAACTGGATTATTTTTCTATTTATTCAACCTATAATAATAAACAATTGTTTTATTTTTACAAATACTTTCTTTTCGATGCAGCCACTGCTGAACTGAATCTTACAAAAGGTCAAGAACTAAACACCGATAATAAACCCCTCTATCTAATTAAAGCAGAACATGCACTTCCACTTGTTTCACCCTACCTATTTACCTTTAAAGAAAACACTCCCTTTGCAGATTGGTATTTAACCGAAGGTTGGGGACATGGTTGGGGTGTAATAATATCTTCCAACACCGATTTTGAAGAAGTGTATAAACATTTCCGTAGATTCCTAATAGTAAAAACAGAAGACGAAGAACAGATATATTTTCGATTTTACTCTCCGTATGTACTCCGTATATTTCTTCCATCCTGCGATCCTAAACAACTAAGAGAATTCTTCGGCCCGGTAGAACAATTCATCTGCGAAGATGAAGATCCCGAATTTGCCCTTGTTTTTTCATTCGAAAAAAATGCCTTAAAAACCCAGCGTATTACTAAGGAAAGTTTATTCGAAACAACTGAGCAAAAAAACCAAGGGAGAAAGTTTTTTGTGTGAGATTAAAACGGTAATTTACCTGGGAACATTTATTCGCTGAATGACCAATATTTGGTCAAAATGTAATTATTTAACTAATGGGTAAACCTGCCGCAAGAGTTGGTGATCTGCATGTATGTCCGATGGTAACACCGGGCTTGCCTCCTGTACCTCATGTGGGTGGCCCCATAGTTGGGCCTGGTTGTGCAACCGTATTAATAGGAGGTATGCCGGCAGCCGTTATGGGAGATACCTGTACCTGTGTTGGTCCGCCCGATGCGATCATCTTAGGATCAACAGGCGTTTTAATAGGAGGGAAGCCTGCTGCACGTATGGGCGATCAATGTGCACATGGTGGTATGATATCAGTGGGGTTACCAACTGTTTTAATAGGTGAGGTAAGCATGAGTATGGCGGCAATGCCACTTGCTGTTCTACAGGAAATATCCGCTTCATTAACCGGCGCCGCACAAATTGTAGTTAAACAGATCAGGAATATGGTGCAGGCTGCCGAAACCGGGGATCCGCTGGTGCACAATGCACTTACCTGTTCTATTTGTGCACAAAACAGCAATCAACCTTTAAACCCATGATCATTAAGTCAAACCAGCTGGAGGAGTTTAACCAGGTTAAATTTGATGAGTTCCTGGCGCAGACAACAGGGTTTTTAAAAAAGAATTTTAAAGACTGGACAACCGGTAAGACTGATGATGAAATAAAAAAGCAGGTACTTGATATGATCGCATGGGCTAAAGGTTATGAGATCGATTCGGGACTTAATATTCAAAAACTGCTGCATCATAAAATAGAATTTGGCTGGGATCTACCGCTGCATGAAAAATTAGAAACGATCCTGGCCAATTATAAGTATGATCAGCATAAAAGGGTTAATAATTTTTGCCTGGAAGTTGAATCAAAAAGATACAAACTTATTCAGATCAATTTAGAAACAGACCTGAAAACTATTGTGCTCAAATAAAAAAATATCTTATGGCTATTGAATATACAGCCAGCAGTACAGGTGTTAGCACTGGTGCAGAGCCGGAGTGCTCATCAGACAGTCATACTGAAACTGAAGACTTACCGCCAGTAAATATCCGGATTAGTGTATTCATAGATGGCACGGGAAATAATTTATATAATGTTGACTCAAGCCGGCCACATGGGGATGCAGATCATAGAGGTAGTTACGAAGCCAGCTATTCCAATGTGGCACGCCTGGCTACAACATTGCAATTAAATAATAGTGAAAATCATTTTCATTTTCCGGTGTATGTTGAGGGGATGGGAACATTGCACAATACCGGCGACGATGATGCCGGTTCGGCTTTTGGTGCTGGTGAACGCGGGATAATTGACCGGGTAACTTCATGTGTAAATCACGTAAAGAGCCGCATTATCAGTACCTGCGAAGGTAACAGGCGTATTCAGAAATTAGAAATTGATGCTTTTGGGTTTAGCCGGGGCGCTGCGGCAGCCAGGCATTTTGTGCACCGGGTTCTGCAAACCGACAGTGATTTTACCTCCCTTGTTAACCAGCTAACAAATTCATATAGTTTTTCTATCAGTGAGCATAAAATACCTTTCGTGGGTTTATATGATACTGTTGGTTCTTACCGGGAAGGAATGGTACGGGCATTGGCAAGTATAGAAGATGATACTGCAGAACTGCATTTAGATTGTTTGGGTTTGGCTCAGGTCGAAAAAGTTATTCAACTTGCGGCAGGCGAAGAACACAGGTTGAATTTTCCGCTTACTGACATACAAAGTGCTGTTAATGCAGGTAAGGGAACCCAGATATTTTTACCAGGAGTACATTCTGATGTTGGTGGAGGCTATAACAACATTGCGGCGGGACATGGGAAAGAAGAGTTCCTGGTTCTTTTTGATACCGGCATTACAACTGAAAGAGTTCGCACTTATAGCGACATTGTAAAAAATAACCTGGTTTCTTTAGGCTGGTATCGTGATGACACAACTATAGAAATTGCACCGGATATACCTGTTCGTGAAATTACCGTAACAGATGAAAACAAAGTTGTTGTAAACCGTATCAACATAAGTAATCATTACAGCAGGGTACCGCTTCATATCATGAAAGAGAAAGCCAGCGATAAAAACCTGAACTTTGACCTTGCATCATATCCCATTACCAGTTCTTTTTTAAGAGAGGTTAAATCAAATGTTGAAAATAGTACGTTATCTGATGAAGACTGGATGAGTTCAACCCTGCCATGGTTAAGAAGGCTGAGGCATGGATATTTTCATTATTCATCGCATTTTACCGCCAGGGACATACTTGGTGGCATAACAAGTATTTGGCCTATGCAACCTCAGCTACGACACGAAACCACTACAACCTGGTGGTCACGCCAGGGATATGAACAGTTAGATTTTCTTTTGAACTCAAGAAAAAAAAGAAGAATTCATGCAGGCTGATATTTAAAATGATAACTTTCAATGAACCAGTATAAATGGCTTCCCACAACCTGTGCACCCGAATGTTACCCGGCAAAATTAATGAATGGTGCATTTGACCTTAGTGCTGACGAGCCGCCTGTATTTATCCCCAGGGGCAATGTATGCAATAATGGCTGGGGAGAAACAGGGCTTATCAATTTAACAGAAACCGAATTATTCTCTTTACCATCAAAATTTGACCTTACCTGGTTTTCATTTACAGAGGATTTGTTTTATAACGGCAGTTTTGAAGTGCCGCTGGAAAAAACAGCAGCGTTATTTGAAAAAGGTTTTAAACACCCGGATACTGATGAAACGGTTACTTATGAATTTCTGGTAACAGGCATGGGGCCGGAAGGTTTTGTTTGCTTATGGGCAGCCGGGCATGGTATCGTAACAGAATTGGCAACCTTTAGGGCCAAAGCTGTAAAAATTGACTGGGAAAAATTGAATGATGACGAAAGCATTACCCGGCCTGAATTTGTAAAACAACAACTAAACAAGTCGTTAAAAGAAGAGAACCTGGATTGGCTGGAAGATAACCGGGAAAAACCAGGCTTATGGAGCAAATATCATGAAAGGCATAACTGGGTTCCCATGTTTTTAGGTAATGTTCAACCTGTACATATCTGGATAAATACATTTAATGGAGAAAAAGAATTTATACGGCTGAACGATAAGTCTGTTACAGCCATACAACAAAGAAGTATGGCAAAATCAGTATTATGCCGGTGGAAAGATGCAGGGAATAAAAATTATGTAGGAAAAATAAATTTTAATGAACCTGAGGTAATGACTATTTTCAGGAAGTATGCCAACTTTAAAGTGAATGATGAATATAAACTGCAGATCGAAATAAATACGGATGAAAATGTGCTGCGGCTGTTCCTGGCCAACGATAAATTCTGGTACGAATTTAAAAATTGTGAGATAAAGATATTTAGTGAAAAAAGTAAAGATCAGAAGTAATAAGTTATAAATGTTACATAAGTTCCTCTTATTAGACGCTGCCCGTTTGAAGCAGAACCTGGATGAAGCAAAAGCACTGAATTCATCTGGTGTAAGCTTGTATAGTGGTGAGATGGAGACACAACTGGAAAATGCCTTCCCGTTTCTTTTCAGTTTTGAGGACCGATCAGAGTTTGCTGACTGGTATTTCAAAAATGGATGGGGCCAATCCTGGGGGGTATTGTTGCATTCTGAATATGATATGCAAAGAACAGCTAACCATCTTAAAAAAAACATTTTAGTTAATACCGAAAATGGGAAGGATTATTTCTTTCGTTTTTATGACCCAAGGGTGATGCGTATTTTTTTACCTACCTGTAATGCAAAGCAATTAAAAGAGTTTTTTGGCCCTGTTGAACAATTTATCTGCGAGGACAAAGACCCGGAAATGGGATTGTCTTTTTCTATTGAAGAAAATCAACTAAAAACCGAACATAAAAAACTTAGTGAAATTCTTGTTTGAGTTATATATAAAAAGCTACCTCTTATGAGAAGCTTAAAATATCGTGGGAAATTTAAACTATATCGTTCTGGTGCATAATTCAGGTCAATATTATGTGGTTGAAAATAATAAATTATTTAATAACTTCACGTAAACTAAAGAAGCTTTATGATTACGAGCATTTCCAGCTATCACTTAGCGTATGTTTTCCCAACTTTAGATTCGAGTAGAGCTACTTTTATTGCTTCCTGTCTTTTTAATAATCTCGATTACTTTAATCTTATTAGTGAAACTGCTATTGCACATTTCCTGTCGCAGGCTGGCCATGAATCCATGGGATTTAAAAATACATCTGAAAACCTCAACTATTCTAACAATGCACTAATTGCCAAATTTGGTCGCCACCGAATTAGTCTGGAAGATGCAAAAAAATATGGACGGTCTGATAAACATGCAGCTGATCAGCAAATGATTGCCAATAAAATATATGGAGGAGCGTGGGGCCAAAAAAATCTTGGAAATGATAGTGATACTTCAGCTGCTGATGGTTGGAAATTTCATGGAAGAGGGTTTATTCAATTAACAGGTAAAAGCAACTACAAAGCATTTTCAGATTTTTATAAAAAAACCTATAATAAAGATATTAACCTGATTGAAAACCCGGAGATACTGGCAACAGATCTTGAATTAGCATTAATAAGTGCATTGTGGTTTTTTAAAGAACGTGTTTTAGAAAAGACAAACATCGAATTTGCCACTGTTGAAAAGGTCACTTCTCTTGTAAATGGAGGTAATTTGGGTTTGGAAGAGCGCAGGAACTATTTTAATAAAGCCAGGTTAGCTTTTTCACCTAATTTTTTAACTGATCTTATATCCAATTCCCGTGTCTGAATTGATATTGTTTGACATTTCTTACAAATACATCAGTTATATTTTTTAATTATAGCCAGTTTCGTTTGCTTTAAGCATTACTTTGTTTAATATTTTGTGATATTTATTCTGAATTTTTGGAATAAATATAATATTTTACGTTTGTTTCATTTAATTATTTCAAATGCCAACACTAACCAACTATTCCTTTTCTGCTGAAGCCAAGCAAGCCATGCACATTGCATCGCAACTGGCTAAGGAAAACATGCATGCTACTTATGGAGCGGCCCATTTGCTTAAAGCATTATTGCATAAAGACCTGGCCCTGCTTGGTTTTTTGGAAAGCAAAGGAGCAGATGTGTATTACCTGGAAGAGTGGGCCGAGATAAGGATAGAACAATACCCACGTACAGCAAAACCAACAGATGATCCTACGCCTGATGAAAGCTGTGAAGCTTTGTTTAATGAAGCAGATCACATGCATTTAAAACTGCAGTACCATTCAATCGAACCTGAATGTTTGCTCATTTCACTTTCAACACCAGGTGTAACATTTGCCTACGAACAGTTAAAAACTTACCCGATAACATCTGCACAACTCATACAGTGGTATGAAAATACGGGAACAGCACAGGCACAAACAAATGGGAACGGTAAACCCACAGCTGTAAGGCCAACAGCAAAAGGCTCTTTTGAAGCTTTAAACAAGTATTGCATTGATAAAGTACAGGAAGCAAAGAACGGCAACCTGTTACCCGTAATTGGCCGTGATAAAGAAATAAGGCAGATGTGTGAGATCATCAGCCGTAAAAGCAAATCGAATGTAATTATTACGGGAGATAGTGGTGTGGGTAAAACCGCCCTGCTTAATGGTTTTGCCATTGCAGTGGCAGAAAATCATGTGCCGCAACATTTAAGCAATGTATCCATTTATGAAATTGATAATGGCGCTTTATTAGCAGGTGCTTCTTATAAGGGCGAAATAGAAGACCGCATTCGTAAAATAACCATGGACCTTGCAAACCTGGAAAAACCAATTCTTTTCATTGATGAAATTCATACGCTGATAGACCGCAACAACCCCAACGGTGGCGCCACCAGTATTTTAAAAGCCGAGCTGGCAAAAGGGATACTCACCGTTGTTGGTACAACCACTTTAGATGAATATCGGAAAAGCATAGAAAAGGACGAAACCTTCAGCCGTCGTTTTGAAGTGGTAAAACTGCAGGAACCTGATACAACCATTGCAGAAAAAATGCTGCGCAACCAGGCTGTAAATTATGAAGGCCATCATAAACTTACCATTAACGATGAGGTTTTTCCTGAAGCTATTCGATTGGCAAAACGATTTATCAAAGACCGGAAATTACCCGACTCTGCCATAGATCTTTTAGACAGGACCCTTGCGGTAAGCCGCATGATGACCGATACAGCAGCACAGGATGTAGAAAAATTCACTGCTAAACTGGCCGAACTTCCTGAAGATGCAACAGATGAACAGTTCCGCTGGCTTTATCATGAGGCCCAGACAGGATTTAGCCCGGTGTTATTGGCAAGGCATAATGAGGAAAAGGAATTCGCTAAATTGATCGATCTTGTCGAAATGCGTGGTTATTTAACTGCCATGTTCGAAAGCCTTACCATAATAGCATCTACGGAAAAGTTACATATTGATGCAACTGACCTGAGCGCCGTGGTTGCAAATATCACCGGCATCCCGCTTGGTAAAATTCAAACCAAGGAACAACAACGGCTGGTAAATATGGAAGATCATCTGCGCCAGCGTGTAATTGGCCAGGACCATGCTTTAAAAACTGTTTCAGATGCTATACTGGAATCACGTTCAGGTTTAAATAAGGCGGGCCAACCTATTGCATCGTTCTTTTTCCTGGGCCCTACCGGTACAGGTAAAACCGAGTTGGCAAAATCGCTTGCTGAATTTTTGTTCCAGGATGAAAATTCTATTATTCGCTTCGACATGTCGGAATTTAAGGAAGAACATTCGGCCGCTTTATTATATGGCGCACCTCCGGGATATGTAGGTTATGAAGAAGGAGGTATGCTGGTCAATAAGATCCGGCAGCAACCTTATGCCATTGTTTTGTTTGATGAGATTGAAAAAGCACACCCTTCGGTATTTGATATATTTCTCCAGATACTGGATGAAGGTAAAATGCACGACAGGCTGGGTAAGGAAGGTGATTTTTCAAATGCGGTAATTCTTTTTACATCAAATATCGGATCGGAACATATCATAGAAACTTTCAATAATGGCGATATCCCTAAATCGGAAGATATGCTGGATATTATGAGCCGTTATTTCCGGCCGGAGTTTTTAGCAAGGGTTACAGAGATCGTTCCTTTTGCACCTGTTAGTATTGAAAATGTTGTACGTATTTTTAATATTCATTTAAAACCCCTGGTAAAACAATTAGAAATGCAGGGTATAACCCTGAACGTGACAAAAGAAGCAGCTGAACACCTGGCACATTTAGGGTTTACTCCCAAGTATGGTGTTAGGCCTTTAAAAGGTGTCATCCGGACTTCATTACGAAAGCCTTTGAGCAGGATGATAATAAATAATGAAATAACGAAAGGTTCGGTTGTGAGTGCTGAATTAAATGAAAAAAATCAATTAACTTGGAGTATTAAGTAAAAAAAACAGTATATTTATTTCACTAAAACTAAATGTATGTCAGACAATTACGGTATTGGCGGTAATGAGGTAAAGACCGACGCCAGCGAAGCATTCGCAGATATTCCCCAAAACAGGACCTTAATGGCAGAGAAGCTTACAAAGGATGCCCCGGTTAAGCCTGAAATAGTGCATGGCCTGCAAACTGTTGAACAGGTATTTGCACATTATAAACCGAATGTTTCGGTTGATTTTGAAGACGCTGAGGGTGTAACAAAAAAAGAATCCCTGAGTTTTACGAACCTGGGTGATTTTGGTGTTAAAGGAATTACTGAACAAAGTGAATTTCTTAAAGACAGTGCATCACAAAAAGAAGAGTACCTGAAAATCATCAAGCAGTTAAAATCGAATAAGATTTTAAAATCTGCTTTAGCAGATCCCGAAGCTAAAAAAGCATTACTCGATACCATACATGGCATGATCGCAGAGTTGAAGAATAATAAATAAAGGCTGTACTTCCGGGCTTTGGTGTTTAATTTTTGATCTTTAAACTAATAACCATGTCATTCCTTGCAAAATTAGAAATGGACAGTAAAGAATATAATATTCTGACTGTGGAATATGATATTACTCAAATGATGGACCAACATAACCGGCCGAATGGAGCGCCGAAAGGAGGTTTAATTCAATTGACCATTGAGACCGGGAGCGATAACCTTTTACTTGAATGGGCTTTAAAGCATAGCATGATAAAGGATGGTAAGATCATATTTTATCGCCGTGATGCAAATAGTAAAATGAAATCGGTAGAGTTTAAAGATGCATTTTGTGTGTACTTAAAAGAGATTTTTACTGCTGATGGTAAAAATCCAATGATCACCCGGTTAACCATATCGGCAAGAGAACTTAAGATCAGCAACCAGAGCATTAAAAATTCATGGGCTGGCATGGGAGGAGGCGGTTCTTCCAATGAAAATTCAAATGACGATAATAAGGAAATAACATCTTTTAATGCAGCAGGCGACAATTACTAATATAACCTTTATTCAAAACTAAAAACTGATTTATGGCAGAAAATATGGAACAAAAAGCGCAGTCTGAACCTGAAATGTTGCAGGAAAGGCCGGAGATACTTAAGCCGCTTGAATTTTTAAAGTCAAGCAGCGAAAAGCTTGCAAAATTTGGCGGGTTTGACCTGGTTGAATCTACTATTGAGGGCACTCAGAATCTGAGCCCGGAACGTAAAGCCCGCAGGAATATCTTTTTAACAGAATCACAGAAAAAAGGAGAACGTGAAAGCCTGCAAAAAGCATTGGCTTTATGGGCCAGTGTTTTGGAATCCGGCAATGAAATATCAGATATGGTTAATCTTTGCGAAGAGAAAGCTGCAAGTAGCCAGAAAGTATTGGAACATAACCTGGCAAAGGCTGTGGAAGAATCAAAAGAACTGGAAAGGTCTTACAGGAATGTGGCTCTGTTCTTCAAAAACAGTGAGTCGGATAAATTAAAGAATGTATCCTTTTTTAACTGCGAACTTGACCAAATGAAGGACCTGGACAATACCCGGTTCATTGATGCCGTGAATGAAGAATTGAAAATGAATTATGACAGGCTTGATCTGCGGAATAACTATAGTATTATGGTCTTGCCGGGTTATTTAGGTTCTAATAAGGTTGTTGAAAAATGGGCTAAAATTGCCCACGAGCATAAAGTGATGATGGTTACTGATTTTGAACACCTGGATGCCCCTGATGATGTTATGGAAATGTTTGAACTGGCCAATCTTACTGCAGGCGATAAATACAAATCGAATGTAATGATGACCTGTAACTGGCTGGTAGGCCGTGGTAAATTTTCAGAACTGGGAGAAGAAGAAGACCTGTTTGTACCGCCTTCTGGTGCATTGGCCGGTAAAGTTTATAAAACGCTCATGAGCCAGGTAACTGCCGGTAAAAAATTCGGTAGCATGAATGAAGTAGATGGTGTAAAATTTCAATTGAAAAAAAGTGAGATTGCCAGTCTTGAAAAAATGGGATTGGTGCCGATGGTAAATGAATATGGCAAGGTGATGGCTTTTTCTGCAAAAACATTGTTCAATGGCGATAACCTTGGATTGCAAACATATTCAGTAGTGCGTGTGTTTGATTATGTAACCAAGGTTATGATGGACTTTTTAAACCGCAGGGCATTTGAGAATTTTAATGCCAATACCCGTAAAGACCTGATGAACCAGATCGTAAAATTCCTGGATGGTATTACCGGCCCTGATAAACTGATCGAAGACTTTACCATTCGCCGTTTTGAACAGGACCCTGTGCAAAAAGATAAGATACATCTTGATATTCACATGAAGCCATATTTCCCGGCCAAGAACTTTATGATCAAAATGGAAGGACAGAAAGGTGATGATGGCACCGCATGGGATACAGACTATGATCAGCAATAGATAATTTTAGCATATTGAATTTTGGAAAGCCCCGCAACTCAAATTTGCCGGGGCTTTTTGTTGATCATATTTTCACTTTACACCTCACCGTATCTCAACAAATTCAAATTGCCGTTCAGGCTGTCAAATAATCGTTATTTTTGTTTAGGAAGCTGGCAGATCCGGCAACCTTAAAAATCTGAAATATAAATTTGTTTATGGCTAATATCTTGATAATTGATGATGAAAAATCCATCCGTAAAACCCTTATGGAAATACTGAGTTATGAGGGGTATAAAATTGATGAAGCCGGTGATGGTGAAGAGGGACTGAAAAAATTCTCTGAAAAAACATATGATGTTGTGCTTTGCGATATTAAAATGCCTAAGCTGGATGGAATAGAATTCTTAGACAGATCAAAACAGGTCAACCCGGATGTACCTGTGATCATGATCAGCGGACATGGGAATGTGGACACAGCTGTTGAAGCTGTAAAGAAGGGCGCTTTTGATTATATCAGTAAACCTCCCGATCTCAACCGTCTCCTTATAACATTACGGAATGCATTGGACAAACAAAGGCTGGTTACCGAAACAAAAGTGCTGAAACGTAAGGTGGGAAAGGCTTTGGAAATGGTTGGAGAAAGCGGGCCTATCAACAAGATCAAAGATACGATCGAGAAAGTGGCACCAACAGATGCCCGTGTTTTAATAACCGGCGAAAATGGTGTGGGCAAGGAATTGGTGGCCCGGTGGATACATGAAAAAAGCAACCGCAGCAGCGGGCCAATGGTTGAAGTGAATTGTGCCGCCATTCCCGGCGAGTTGATAGAAAGTGAATTGTTTGGCCATGAAAAGGGTTCTTTTACCTCTGCGGTAAAACAACGTATTGGTAAATTTGAAACTGCCAATGGGGGTACTTTGTTCTTAGATGAGATTGGCGATATGAGCATGAATGCACAGGCAAAAGTTTTAAGAGCGCTGCAGGAGGGTAAGATCACAAGGGTAGGAGCTGATAAGGATATTTCTGTTGATGTAAGGGTTGTTGCTGCAACCAATAAAGACCTGCTTAAAGAAGTAGATGAAAAGAATTTCAGGCTGGATCTGTATCACCGCCTCGGTGTCATCATTATCCACGTTCCATCTTTAAATGAACGCAGGGATGATATTCCGCCATTGGTAGACCATTTCCTGGAGATCATTGCCAATGAATACGGACAACCTAAAAAAGAAGTTGACCCTGAAGCAATGGAAGCTTTAAAGAATTATAACTGGACGGGTAATATACGTGAACTGAGGAATGTTGTAGAGCGGCTTATTATCCTCTCCGGCAAAAAAATTTCTCTTGAAGATGTTGAAAGTTATGTTTTACCCAGGAAATAATACCTGGTGTAAAATCAAATAATAATGTAACAATCTAAGTTCCCCTTTAGGGGACAGGGGTTTATGAAAACGATCTATTGCATAAGCGGACTGGGAGCTGATGAACGGGCTTTTTCAAAGTTGAAAATAAACAGCTATGCACTAAAAGTGATACCATGGCTAATGCCTGAACAGGATGAAACGATTGAACAATATGCAACAAGAATGCGTGCAACTATTACTGAAGAAAACCCGCTACTGATGGGGCTTTCGTTTGGAGGAATGATCTGTACTGAAATAGCCAAACAAATATCCGTAGATAAAATAATCATTGTTTCCAGCATCAAATCATCAAAGGAATTACCGTTTTGGATGAAGGCTGCAGCAAGATTGAAACTCAATAAAATTGTTCCGTTAAGATCAACAAAGCTTACCCAACCTATACAGAATAGAATGTTGGGAGTGCAAACAGCTGAAGAGAAAACCCTGGTAGCAGGTTTTAGAAGAGCGGTAGACCTTCCTTATACCAATTGGGCAGTTAACCAGGCATTAAACTGGAAAAATGACTGGCAACATCCCCATATTTATCATATTCACGGTGATAAAGACAATATGTTCCCTATTAAAAATATTAAAGCAGATCATGTCATTAAAAAGGGCGGACACTTTATGATCATGAACCGTGCTGCGGAAGTAAGTGCCTGTATTAACTCCATTTTGCAGGAAACTTAGCCTCTTTATGTTAAACAATTGAAAACATTATTTGTATAAATATTTGTCAAACGGTTTATTATGGTATTTTTGGCACTTCTAAAATCTAACGCATGAGTATAGGCTGGATGATTTTTATTATTTGGATCCTCGGATGGCACATTGGTTTGTATGGGATGTTTAAAAAAGCGGGTATCACACCCTGGAAAGCGCTGATACCTCTTTACAATACCTGGTGCATGGTTCAAAAAATGCAACTGAAAAAATATTGGTTCTTTTTTCAGCTAGTTCCGGTTGCAGGACAGTTCATCACCATTTGGATATGTATAAAATTTGTTGAGCATTTTGGCCGCTTTAGTTTCTGGCACCATGCTGCAACCGTTTTTATACCCTTCATTTATTTTCCCTACCTGGGATTTTCAAAAAGCGAAAGATTTGCAGGTGTTGCAGTTGTAAAGAATTATAAAAAATCAGGCGCCAGGGAGTGGATTGATGCAGCGGCCTTTGCTATTGTTGCTGCTACACTTATCCGCACATTCGTGTTTGAAGCTTATACCATTCCAACTCCTTCAGAAGAAAAGACCTTATTGGTAAATGATTTTTTGTTTGTAAGCAAGATGGCTTATGGCCCACGTATTCCCAATACACCAATTGCCATGCCTTTTGTGCATCATACCATTCCGGGGCTTAATGTAAAGTCCTATGTTGAATGGATACATATTCCTTATACCCGATGGTTTGCAAGTCCCGTTAAAAGGAATGATGCGGTCGTTTTCAACTTCCCGGTAAATGATACTTTGATCAATGATCCTATAGTGGATGGTGTACAACAGTTTGGCTCACAAATAACCTATTACCAGGCCGTGAGAGAGTTGGGTAGGGAAAAGGTTTGGCAGGATTATGGAAAGCATATAATTGTAAGGCCCGTTGATAAAAGAGAAAATTTTATTAAACGTTGTGTAGGTATTGCTGGTGATAATATCCAGATAATAAATGGTAAACTAATGGTCAATGGCAAACCTGAAGATTATTTTCCTAAATCTGAAAGGTTTTATTTATTACAGATACCTGATGGAATTTACCTCGATGAAGAAAAGTTGAGTGAACTCGGCATTAATGTCCGTACTTCACAAGGTGACCTTCAACCTACAGATAAACCGAATTTGTTCCAGGTGAATATCACCAATGAAGAAAAAAAGAATTTAAAACTACCTCCCGGTTATATTTTATCTGATGTTATTTTTAAACACCGTAACGACCTCTTCCCTTATTATGAGGATTCTACCGGTAAAGATTGGTCGGCAGATAATTACGGGCCAATCTGGGTTCCTAAAAAAGGAGGAAGTATACAATTAACTCCTGATAATCTCATCCGCTATCAACGTTGCATAGAAGTGTATGAGGGTAATAAATTTGAGAACCGTGGTGGCCAATATTTTATTAATGGAACGGCAGCTACCAGCTATACTTTTAAAATGGATTATTTCTGGCTGATGGGAGATAACCGCCACAATTCGCTTGACAGCCGCTACTGGGGTTTTGTACCCGAAGACCATGTGGTGGGCAAAGCATCGCTGATATGGTTTAGTTATGAGAACGGGCCACGCTGGAACCGCTTATTCCGCTGGATCAAATAATTTGGTATTTTTGGGTTTTTAAAATTAACTTTAAGTCATATTATATCCTCTCTGAGTAATACAGAGAGGATTTTTTATCTGATATTAATTTTAGATTATGAAGAAACAAGATTACCTGTTTTCTTATGAAGTGTACGATTCAATTGCTGATTTGAATGAACAGGATGCCTGGTTGTTAAATGAAGCCAGGGAAGTTACTGCCGCCGCTTATGCTCCCTATTCAAACTTTAATGTAGGTGCTGTGGCTAAATTATCAAATGGTGAGATCGTTGCCGGTACCAACCAGGAAAATGCTTCTTATCCCGTTGGTATTTGTGCCGAAAGGGTATTGCTGGGATCTGCAGCTTCCCTGTATCCTAACATCCCAATTGATACCATTGCTATTAGTTACGATAATACAGGTGGCGCAAGCAGCCATCCCATCTCTCCCTGCGGCATGTGCCGCCAGGCTTTGGTTGAATACGAAGAACGTGTTAAACAACCCATACGGTTGATCTTAAGCGGGCTTGATGGAAAAGTATTCATTATTGAAAAGGCAAATGCACTGTTGCCCTTATCTTTTGGAAGTGTGGATCTAAAATAAGGCACTCAATCAGTTTGAAATCCTTGCATATAATTTTGCTGTCAGTCTGAGTAAACAATTTATGCTACCGCAAACAAGCTCTTTGAATATGACACTAAAGCGAAGAACTTAGCTGTTCAAAAAGGCAACTTATGGCAGCGTAGCAGTTCAAGCCATTAGTGTCATC
>Ga0193752_1000554_pt1 | contig 35281 bp, 32 predicted proteins | sample H1c1metaG_FD_144924 | JGI IMG/M metagenome (GOLD analysis project Ga0193752, IMG submission 144924) | Soil microbial communities from a riparian zone of the East river system, Colorado, United States - H1c1 | ecosystem: Environmental > Terrestrial > Soil > Riparian zone | place: USA: East River... | reverse complement strand
GCAGGTACTTGTCGCGCAGGGTCGCCGACTGATCGATCCCGAATTCGCGCAGGAGCGCCTCGGCATCGGGCCGGGACGACAAGCGCAGAAGCTCGCGATCCTCGGGGCTGATCGTCTCGAGCCGCTCTTGCACCGCATCGAGCGTCCAGAGCGGGTCGAACTCGCTCGGCCAGCGCAGGTCGAGGACCTCGCCCCCGCCGCCGCCTCCCATCGAGCGCACGCGAGTCACGTTCGGCGAGATGGGCGGTGACGACGGGAAGATGCGCCCGTGCGTCGCGAGCGCGTCAGGCCCGCCGTAGAACAGTCGGATCAAGGTGAGCGCCCGTAGCCTCGCGTCCACCCCGAGCGACTCCGCGGACGACTTCGAGCGCGTCGACATCGAGGGCCGAAGCGCGGTTTCGGCGAATGCGCGGTCGACGCGCTGGGCGAGGTCGGCGACCGTCCGCCGGAATAGGCTGGGCATACGGTCGGGCAGCATAGCGCGAGCAGTTGGGACTGTCCCGATTCAGCGGCTGCGCTATCCTCCGCCACCATGTCGAAGGCAGGCACGTCGAAGAAAGAACAGACCGCGATCACGCCCACGCGCGCGCAGGACTATCCCGAGTGGTACCAGCAGGTCATCAAAGCTGGAGATCTTGCAGAACAGGCGCCGGTTCGGGGCTGCATGGTCATCAAGCCGTGGGGCTACGCGATCTGGGAAAACATGCAGCGTGTGCTCGATGCGAAGTTCAAAGCGACGGGCCATCGCAACGCGTACTTCCCGCTGTTCATCCCGAAGAGTTACCTCGAGAAAGAGGCGGCACACGTCGAAGGCTTCGCGAAAGAGTGCGCGGTCGTCACACACCACCGCCTCGAGCTCAAGGACGGCAAGCTCGTGCCCGCAGGCGAGCTCGAAGAACCGCTGATCGTGCGGCCGACGTCCGAGACGATCATCGGCGAGGTCTACTCGAAGTGGGTTCAGTCGTATCGCGACCTGCCGATCCTCATCAATCAGTGGGCGAACGTCGTCCGCTGGGAGCTGCGAACGCGCATGTTCCTGCGAACGACAGAGTTCCTTTGGCAGGAAGGGCACACCGTGCACGCAACCGCCGAGGAAGCGGTCGCCGAGACACGCCAGATGCTCGACGTCTACGCGGACTTCGCAGAGAACTGGATCGCGATGCCGGTGATCCCCGGCGAGAAGTCCGCGGCCGAACGGTTCCCGGGCGCGGTGTCGACCTATACGATCGAAGCGATGATGCAAGACGGCAAAGCGTTGCAGTCTGGCACTTCGCACTTCCTGGGTCAGAACTTCGCACGTGCGTCGGAGATCAAGTTCCTCGATGACAAGGGCGAGCTGCAGTTTGCGTGGACGACGTCGTGGGGCGCGTCGACGCGTTTGATCGGCGGATTGATCATGACCCACAGCGACGACGACGGACTCGTGTTGCCGCCGCGACTCGCGCCCGCGCACGTCGTGATCTTGCCGGTTCTCAACAAGCCCGAGTCGCGTGACGAAGTGCTGAAGTTCTGTCACGCGCTCCAAGCCGAGCTGCGCGCGCTTCGCTACGACGATCGAAACGTCGACGTCGAGCTCGATCTGCGCGACTTGCGCGGCGGCGAAAAGAACTGGAGCTGGGTGAAGAAGGGTGTGCCGATTCGCCTCGAGATCGGACCGCGCGACGTCGCGGCAGATGCCGTCTTCATGGCGCGGCGCGATCGGCCTTCGAACGAGAAGCAGACGCTGCCGCGAGCGCAGTTCGTGAGTGAGCTCCCGAAGATCTTGGGTGAGATGCAGACGGCGCTACTCGAACGCGCGAAGCAGCTGCGGGCCAGCCGTACGCGCGAGATCGACTCGAAGCAGGACCTCTACGACTACTTCAAGGGCGACGATGCGGGCTTCGCAATGGCGCATTGGTCGGGCGATCCCGAGATCGAGAAGCAGCTGAAGACCGATCTGAGCGTCACGCTGCGATGCATCCCGCTCGAAAAGAGCGAGCCGGGGACGTGCCCGTTCACGGGCAAACCGTCGGCACAACGCGTCGTCTTCGCAAGAGCCTATTAAACGCAAAACGGGCGAGCCGTGTGGACTCGCCCGTTTCTCGTGAACCAGCCAGCGCCTACTTTTTGGCGGCTGCGATTTCCTCGGGAGCTTCGGCGTACTTCGCCGCGATCTGCTCGGCCTTCTCGACGAGCTCCTTCGTGTACACGCGACCGATCATGCGCTGGCGGAGCGCCTTACCGGCATCCCACCACTCCTTCTCGTTCTTCGCGCGCATGGGCGTGTGACCGCGCTGCACGAGCCGCTGGTACGTGCGCTCATCCTGCTTGCGCACGTCGATCTGGTTGGTCTGCGCACGCTCGCCCGACAGCAGCGTCATCGACTCCTGCACGTTCTTCGGCAGCGCATCCCACGCCGGGCGCCGGAACACGAACGCGCCGCTGATGAAACCCAAGCCGCGCTCCGAGATGTACGAGGTACCGCTGTGCCACTGCAGCGCTGCTGAAACGAGCGCCGAGCCCCAGACGACGTCGATCATGTTCGTCTGCAAACCGCCGTAGACTTCCGCGATGCCGAGCGGCACGCCGGTCGCGCCGATGCTGCGGTAGAACTCCTTGAGCATTTCGCTCTGCGGGTACAGCCACGGGCGCATCTTTTTGAAGTCGGCGAGCGTCTCGACCGGCTTTTTGGAGAGTAGGCGCAAACGGCCCACGTCGCCCCACGCCATGATCTTGAAACCATTCGAGTAGGCTTCAGCTTCCATCGCCGGCGTGAGCGCTTGGCGCGCTGCATCGACCTGCTTGTAGTTGTTGAACAGCGCCGGCGATGCGAGCACGAGCGCCTGGCGCACGAACTGGCTGCACAGCTCCAAGCTGAGTGGCGCGCCGTCCATCTGACCTGCGCGCATCTTGCGGAGCACGTCGACGTCGTCACCGGCCGCGCCGCCCCAGTACATGCGGACTTGGACCTTGTTGTCCGTCATCGCGGCGAGCTTGTCGTTGTACTTCTTCGCTTCGATCGCGACTTCCTGCGAGCGCGGGATCGGAACCGCGACCTTCAGAACGATTTGTTCGCCCACAGTGAAAGCGGTCGCAGGCACTACTGCCAGCATCAGTGCCCCGAGAAGCACCGCGATTGAAGTCTTACGCATATTTCTCCTGTGACCTCCCCGACTTCGGGTCCTGCAGCCTTACCAAAACTCGCGACCTGCGCAAACCGCGGACGGGGAACGCCGCCGGCCGGTCGCAGGGTCCAACTCTCAGCGCCGACGGAGCGACCTTGAAATGCCCAATCCCAAGTTCGCCAATCTGCTCGACCGCCGCGGAAACGCTGAATCCATTGCAAAAAACAGCAGCACTTGCGCCTGTCTGGAAGTCAGTGGAATCCACCGACTGTTCCGGCTCAATAAACCGTCTCAGCCACAGACGCTACGCTTTCCTGCGTAATCAACTGATGCCAGGCACGACGTGACAAAAGAGGCCCGCCGCCACCAGCCGCGCTCGTAGATCCTCGCCACGGGCAGACCGAAAGGCATCGCCAATGCCGAGCACACACACACGAGCGCCGCTCTTAGCCGCAGCGATCGCACGCAGCGCGACGAGTGGCATGACTTCGGGTGAGTCGTCGACATAACGCTCGCGCGTCGCATCGCGCCGGCACAAATCCAAGATTGCCTCGCTCACGCGCGAAGCCGCCAACACGAGCTCCGCACGCGCCATCGATCGCAGCGCCCGAAACGACACGAGCTCGGGGTCGTTCGGACCGACGCCGACGAGAAATACTTCGCCGTGCGTGTTGCTCGATGCATCGCGAGCCCACGACGCGAGCAAAGTCCGGAGCTCTCGCTCGGCTTCCTCGAGCCGGCCCGCAAACGCGAGCTCCGCGACCGGCCCCTCGAGCGCCGTTTCCCAAAACCGCCGTCGTGATTGCACGTCCGGCAACTGCGAACGAACGTCGCTTCGAAGCGCGCTGCACAGCTGCGCGAGCGGTCCGAGGTGCGCGGGTAGCGCGGCTTCGATCTTTCCGCGGGCGAGCCGCGCGAGCACCGGCGACGCACCCGTGCTCGAGACTGCGATCACGAGCGGCGAGCGATCCACGATCGCAGGCATGATGAACGTGCATAGCTCGGGATCGTCGACGACGTTCACCGGAACGCGTTGCGCTTTTGCGTCACTCGAAACGCGCGCGTTGAGCGTTCGGTCGTCAGTCGCCGCAATCGCGAGCCGCGCGCGATCGAGATCCGACGCCTGGTAGCCGCGCGCGCTGTGACGCGTCGATTCGCCGTGAAGCACTTCCGACATTGCGGGCGCAAGCGAAGGGGAAACTACGTGCACAATCGCCCCTGCGCGGAGCAACATCGCGGCCTTACGCGCGGCGACCTCACCCCCACCCACGACGAGGCACTCAGCGCCCGAAACGTGCATGAACAGCGGGAAGTAGTCCACACACGAGACTACCGCGGCCGGGGGCGTCGTGCCGGTCCTAACCGCTGGAACTGCCCATTTTGGGGGGCCTTCTCGGCCTGAAACGCGCAACCCGCGTGAACCCGGCCGACCTCTAGCGCTACAGTCATGAAGTGGGTCGTCAGTTCATCGAGCCGGGCGTCGTCCGCGGCGAGCATTTCCATGCGATCGAAGACGGTCGCCGGGTTCAGTGCGACGTCTGTCCACGGTACTGCAAGCTGCAAGAAGGCCAGCGCGGCTTCTGCTTCGTGCGCCGTGCGCGTGCGGGCGGCATCGACCTCACGAGTTACGGCAAAGCGTCGGGCTTCTGCGTCGACCCGATCGAGAAGAAGCCCCTCAACCACTTCTATCCCGGCACGAGCGTGCTCTCGTTCGGACAGGCCGGCTGCAACCTCGGCTGCAAGTTCTGCCAGAACTGGGATATCTCGAAAGCGCGCGAGATCGATCGCCTGACCGACAGCGCGTCGCCGGAGCTCGTCGCGCGCGCTGCACGCGAGCGCGGCTGTAAGAGCCTCGCGTTCACGTACAACGATCCCGTGATCTTCGCGGAGTACGCGAGCGACTGCGCGGAAGCGGCGCGCGCGATCGGCATCAAGACCGTTGCGGTCACCGCGGGTTACGTCACCGAACGAGCGCGCGCGGCTTTCTTTCGGCACATGGATGCAACGAACGTCGACTTGAAAGCATTCACGGAAGAGTTCTACCAAAAGTTGTGTTTCGCGGAGCTCGCACCCGTGCTCGAAACGCTCGAGTGGCTCGCCCGCGAAACGAACGTGTGGCTCGAGGTCACGACGTTGTTGATCCCAGGAAAAAACGACTCGGACGCCGAGATCGAACAGCTGGTGGCGTGGTTTGCCGAACACCTCGGGCCGGAGGTGCCGCTGCACTTCAGCGCGTTTCATCCCGACTTCAAGCTGCTCGACCGCCCGCAAACGCCGAAGTCCACACTCACCCGAGCGCGCGAGCTCGCGAAAGCTGCGGGGTTACACCACGTGTACACCGGTAATGTTCGCGATACCTCCGGCCAAACGACGTATTGTGCCGGTTGCAAGAACCCGCTGATCGAGCGCGAGACGTACCGCGTCACCCGCTTTGCGCTCGATCCGGAAGGGGTTTGTTCGACGTGCGGGACGAAACTGCCTGGTCAGTTCGAGGCGAAGGCGGGAAACTTTGGTACCCGCCGCATCCCGATTCACCTTTCGCAAGCCGTTTAACCCGAAGTCGCGAAGCTCACTCTGAAACATGGCGATTCCCTGCAGCGTTTTGATGTGCCACGCACCGATCGTGATCCCCGATGTCGCGGGGCATCGCGCGCGCCAGTGTGCCGAGACCACACGTGCGATGCGCGACATCGCATCGCGAATTTGCGCGCACGGTCCTGACGTCGTCGTACTCGTGAGCCCGCACAGCCCGCGTCACGCGACGCGTTGGGGCATCTGCACCCAAAGTCCGCTGTCCGGAAACTTCGGTAAGTTCGGGGCCGATCACATCGGCGTGAACGTTCCCGGAGCGCCGCCGGCAGCTGCAAGGCTCGTGACGACCGCGCGCGAGATGCGGTTGACGACGCGTGAGATCGCCGGCGACGACTTGGATCACGGCGCGCTCGTGCCGCTGTATTTTCTACGCCAAGCCGGTTGGGACGGGCCGACGCTGCTCGTCGCGCTGCCACAAACGGGCACGAAGACGGAAGAGCGCATGGGCCAAGCCATCGCGCGCGCGGCCGATGAAGCGGGCGAGCGATGGGTGATTCTCGCGTCGGGTGACATGAGTCATCGCCTGAATCCGAACGCCCCGGCCGGCTATCACCCGCTCGCGAAAGAGTTCGATCGCACGTTTCGGACGCGCATCGACTCGGGCGACTTGCGCGGCGCATGTGCGATCGAAACGGAGCTGCGTGAGATCGCCGCCGAAGACGTGATCGACTCGACGGCCGTTGCAGCCGGTGCGGTCGGTTATCGAAGTGAAGGTCATCGCACGTATTCGTACGAGGGTCCGTTCGGCGTCGGGTACCTCGAAGCGGTGTTGCACGAAGAAGTGCCGCCGCACTCGGGCGCGCACGATTACTCGGAGCACCGTCCCTGGCCGATGATGCTCGGGATCGCGCGTGAGGCGATCCTCGCGCGGATCACGCACAACGCCTATCGGCCGCCGGTGTTGCCGAAGCCGTGGAACAATCCACAAGGCGTGTTCATCACATTGCGCCGCGCAGACGGCGTGTTGCGCGGTTGTATTGGGCACGTCGATCCGCTGTTTGCCGGCCTCGCCGAGGAAGTCGCGGACTGCGCGGCAGCCGCAGCGACGCAAGACACCCGCTTCGCGCGCGTGTCGCCGAACGAGTTGCCGAACATCAGCATCGAAGTGAGTCTACTGAGCCGGCCCGAGCCGGTGGCCGACATGAGCCAGCTCGATCCAAAGCGCTACGGCTTGGTGGTGTCTTCGGGTCGTGCGCGCGGCGTGCTCTTGCCGAACGTCCCCGAGGTCAACACGGTCGAGGATCAGCTGCGGATCGCAGCCTCGAAAGGGCAGTTGCCACCGGGCCGGCCGTGGATAATCGAGAGGTTCGAAGTCGCAAAAGCCGTCGAAGTGCCAGGGCAGCTCATGACCGTGCGAGGTGGTCGTGCCTAGTCGAGACATCGTGAGCAACAGCGAGGAGATGGTCGGCGATCAGCTCGTGCGTCGAGGTGTAGCGGACCCGCGCATCCTCGATGCGATGCGCGAAGTGCCGCGCGAGGCGTTCGTGAATCCAGCGGATCGCGGCCGTGCGTACTCCGACTGTGCGCTCGCGCTCGCACACGGGCAGACGATCTCACAACCGTACATGGTGGCGCGCGCCGCCGAGCTCGCGGCGCTGAAGCCGACCGACGTCGCGCTCGATGTCGGCTGTGGGTCGGGTTATCAAGCGGCGGTGCTCTCACGCTTGTGTGCGCGCGTGATCGGGATCGAGCTCGTTCCGGAGCTCGCCCTCGACGCTCAGCGGCGATTGAACGAGCTCGGCTTCGGCAACGTGAGCGTGCAGCTCGGCGACGGGTCGCTCGGGTTGCCCGAGTTTGCGCCCTACGATGCGATTCTCGTCGCTGCAGCTGCGCGCAGCATTCCAGCGCCGCTCGTCGACCAGCTGCGCGTGGGCGGCAGGCTGGTGATTCCGGTGGGTCCGGGCAAGCTGCAGGTCCTGACGGTCGTGACGAAGACGGATCACGGCATCGAGACGGCGGAGTACGACACATGTGTGTACGTCCCGCTGCTTGGAGCCGCCGGCGGCAACTGAGGCCAGATGCAGCTGCGGGCGGCAACCGACCATCGTCAGTCCCGCCCGCCGCTTACAGCTTCAGTCGCTCTACTACAGAGCAGCGCGTTCCAAGTCGGTCTGTGAAACGCGTGCGCGCATCTTCTCGAGCGCAAACGCTTGGATCTGACGGATGCGCTCGCGCGACAAGTTGTACATGTCGCCGATCTCTTTGAGCGTGCGCTCTTCACCGTCGTCGAAGCCGTAGCGATACCGAAGGATCTGCGCTTCGAATGTGGTGAGCTCACCCATCAACCCGGCCAGGCTTTCCTTCTGGCCGTCTTGAACCATGCGCTCTTCCACGCTGGTCTGATCCTCGTCCTTCAGCAGGTCGACGAACGTCCGATCACCATCGTGACCGACCGGTGCGTCGAGTGAGCTGTGTGACTCGGTCGACAGGTTTTCGATCGCGCTCACCTTGTCCGGCGCGAGGCCAGTCTCGGCTGCGAGCTCGGCGAGGTTCGGCGCGATGCCGGTTTGTGACGTCAGCTTGCGAGCGACTCGCGAGAGACGCGCGCGCGCTTCGAGTGCGTGCACCGGCAAGCGAACGAGCCGGCCCTTGTCGGCGAGACCGCGCGTCAGCGCGTGCCGAATCCACCACGACGCGTACGTGCTGAAGCGGAAGCCGCGACGGTGATCGAAGCGCTCCACTGCTTTCATCAAGCCGAGGTTGCCCTCTTGGATCAAATCGCCGAGCGGCATGCGGCCTTCGCGGGCATAGCGACGCGCCATGCTCACGACCAAGCGCAGGTTCGCCGCGACGAAGCGGTCCTTCGCATCTTGCTGTGCGCGACGCGCGCCTTGCACCTCGTGCAGGTACGCTTTCACGTCGGCCGCCTTGCGCGGCTGCTTTTTGCCGATCGCCGTAAGCTCCTGCTCGGCGTAGTCGAGCACTGCCGCGTGCACGGCCTTGATCGCCTCGCGATGCAGGTCGGCTTCGCGCAACTTCACCGCCAGGCGTTGCACTGCACGCTCGTACCGTGCTCGGTCGGCGCGCAGAGCTTTGCTCGCAGACGCGGCACGCACTGCACGGGCGACGCTCTGAATCTCGCGCGGTACCGCCTCTAGATGCGGCGTGATCGCATCCCGCACGATGGCGTGAGCACGGGGCCGGCTCATCAGCGCCTGCCAGTATGCGATCTCGAGGCTCTCTACATCTTTGGCCAGCGCGATCTCATCGGCATGCGTCAGGAGCTCGTACCCTGACAACTCTGTCATGTAGCGCGCGAGTGAGCTATCCTGAGCCGTCGACGACGCAGCAACGAGCGGGGTCGCGGCCGATGCGGAACTTTGTGGGGCTTTGTTCATGGCTGCTCAGTAGGGGGACGAAAATGGGCTTGGCCGCCCTCACACGAATACCGGCTGCTCGGCCGTACGTGGACAGGAGGCTCTAAGGGCCCAAGCACAAAAGGGGCGAAACTGGCGCACCCGACGGTCAACGATCCGCGCGCCTGGATTGTTCCGTGCGCGAATATGGTGCCGTCGTTGTCACTGTCAAGTTGTACCGACGCTGCGCCTACACACCCACGGTACCCTCGGCCTCGGCAACGATACGCGGTAGAATCTCGCCGATTTTGCCGCGCAATACGTGGTCGGCCAGCCCATCCATTTCGGTTGGCGTGCCATTGAGAATGACGATATGCGCGCCCGCCTGCTTCGCCAGGGGCACGACTGCGGCGATTGGGTAGACCCCCAACGAGGAGCCGATGGCGACCATGAGCTCGCAATCGAGTGCGGCCTGTTCTGCGCGGCGCAGGTCCTCCGCGACCAGGTTTTGGCCGAACGAGATGGTCGCGGACTTCAGGATCCCGTTGCACGCGCGGCAACTAGGGTCTTCTTCGCCAGAACGCACGCGGTCGAGCGCCTTGCTCATGGGCGCCCGATCGCCGCAACTCATGCACACGACTTCGTGAATCGTGCCGTGAATTTCGACCACGAGCGCCGGATTTGAGCCCGCTTTTTGGTGCAGCCCGTCGATGTTCTGAGTCAGGAGCGCCTTCAGTTTTCCGCTGCGTTCGAGGGCAACTAGCGCGGCGTGACCCGGATTTGGCTCCGCTTCCCAAGCCTCGTGCTGCAAGCGCTGCTGCCAGGCCCGACGGCGCACGTCGGGGTCGTTCATGTAGTGCTGGAGCGTCGAAAGTTTTTCGGCCGCGGGATTTTTTGTCCAGACGCCCTGCGGCCCACGAAAATCCGGGATGCCCGACTCGGTCGAAATGCCAGCGCCCGTCAGCACCGCGATCCGACTCGCAGCTCGGACGAGCTTCGCCACCGCGTGAATTTCCGAGTCGAGGTCTGGCATCGAAGTCATGACGCCTGGGAAGCGGGTACTGCCGCATCGAGAGTAACTTCGAGGATCAAGCGCCGTTTGACGCGACCCCCGATCGTCGCGATCACGGTGAGGACGCGCATGAGCAGGTACTTCGAGTTCAGCGCGTCGTAGGCGCGCGTGATCAACTCGGGCTCCCCTTCGACCACCCGACAGCGGCCGGGCAACCACGGGCCGACCAGCTGGCCGCGCACGCCGCAGCGTGCGAGCTCAACCTTCGCGTTGCGGCGGATGCGCTTCACTTTGTACGAGGTACCGTCGGTGAAGATCACGATCCGATCGCCGACTAGGGCGAACCAAACCGGCGTGTCGATCGGCGAGCCATCCCGCTTGAAACTTCGCAAATTCACGTATTTCGAGTCGGCGAACGGAATAGCAGTGTCAGGGCTCATGGTTTCATCCAAGACGCGTTTTGGTGCGCGCATCCTACACCCGAGCAGACGTTCGGCGCACGCTCGGTTTGGTTCGCGTAACTACGCACAACGCAGCTTGATTTTCAGGCTCCGCGACCTAGGTTGAAGCCATGTTTTTCGATCCGCTCTATCTGCTCGTGATGGTTCCGGGCATGTTGCTCAGCCTCTGGGCGAGCATGCGCGTGAAGTCGACTTTCCACCGCTACAGCCAGGTGGCGTCGCGGTCCGGGCTCACCGGTGCAGACGCCGCGCGTGAGCTTCTGCGGCGCCAGGGAATCGAAGGCGTGAAGGTCGAGCCGGTCGAGGGGTTCTTGTCGGACCACTACGACCCGGGCGCGCGCACGCTGCGGTTGTCGCCGGACGTATACCACGGTCGTTCACTCGCATCGCTCGGCGTTGCGGCGCATGAGGCCGGCCACGCGATCCAACACGCACACGACTACAAGCCACTCGCGTTTCGTTCGCTCGTTGTTCGGCCGGCGATGCTGGGTTCGAACCTCGGCATGATCGTGCTCGGACTCGGTCTCGCGCTCCAGGTGTCGGGCATGGTTTGGCTCGGCATCGTGCTCTTCTCGGCCTTCGTGGTCTTCACGCTGGTCACGCTGCCGGTCGAGTTCAACGCGTCGAGTCGCGCGGTCGCTGCGCTGATCGATGGGCAAATCATCAGCCAGAGTGAAGCCGTCGACACGAAGAAGGTCCTCGATGCAGCCGCGCTCACGTACGTGGCGGCGGCGATCTCCGCCGTCATGCAGCTGCTCTATTTTTTGTGGCGGGCGGGTATCCTCGGCGGCAATCGTCAGGAAGAGTAACGGTCCGTAAAAGGACCGCGAGCGAATGACAGCTTCAGACCCCTCCTCGCTTCCGCCTCCGGCCCGTCGCGTCTACACAAATCGCACGCTCAACATGCGCGCGATCAAAGCCGTGGGTTGCGACATGGACTACACGCTCATCCACTATCGGCATGAGCTGTGGGAGAGCCGCGCGTACGAGCACGTCGTCCGCCGCATGGCCGACTCGGGGTGGCCGGTCGCAGGCCTCGTGTTCGATCCGGAGTTTGCGACGCGCGGGCTGATCCTGGACGTCGAGCTCGGAAACCTCGTGAAGGCGACGCGCTTCGGGTTCGTGATGCGCGCGAGTCACGGCACGCGGATGATGGCGCACGACGAGCAGCGTAAGACCTACTCACGTGTACTGGTTGGTCGACCAGCTGCGCGTTGGGTGTTCTTGAACACGCTCTTCTCGCTGTCGGAAGCTTCGATCTACGCGCAGCTGGTCGACCGCTTCGATGAGGGCGCGATCAAGCAAGTGAAGAACTACCGCGAGCTCTACGACGCCGTGCGGACGAGCGTAAACGTCGCGCACATGGAAGGTGCGCTCAAGGCCGAGATCATTCGCGACCCGCCAAAGTTCGTCGTCACGGACGAGGAGCTACCGACCACGCTGCTCGATCTGCAGCACTCGGGCAAACAGCTCTTGCTGATCACGAACTCGGACTGGACGTACACGCGTGCGATGATGACGTACGCGTTCGATCCGTACTTGCCGAAGGGTAAGACCTGGCGAGACCTGTTCGAGTTGGTGGTCGTCGACGCGCGCAAGCCGAGCTTTTTCACGGATGCGTATCCGATTCTGGAGCTGGTCGACGAGGAAGGGTTGTTGCGTCCGACGACGGGCAAGCTGCGGAGTGGCGGCGTGTACTTCGGTGGCAATGCGCGCTTGATCGAGGCGCACTTGGGTGTGCCCGGCGAAGACATCTTGTACGTCGGTGATCACGTGTTTGCGGATGTACACGTCACGAAGGACGTCCTGCGTTGGCGAACCGCGCTGGTGGTGCGTGAGCTCGAGCAAGAGATTGCGGACGCTGAGGCGTTTGCGGGCAAACGTGCGCAGTTGCTCGCGCTGATGGAGCAGAAGACCGGCCTCGAGCATCGCTACTCGCAGCTGCGTTTGTATCTGCAGCGCAAGGAGCTCGGCTACGCGCCGCCGCCTACGGCTGCACGCGATCCGGGTGCAGCACGCGGTGAGCTGACAGCGCTTCGCGGCGAGCTCGAGGCCGTGGATTTGAAGGTCGCGGAACTGGCGCGAGCGGCATCGGAGTTGGGCAATCGGCGTTGGGGCCCGCTCCTCCGAGCAGGAAACGACAAGAGTCGAATGGCGCGGCAGTTGGAGCGTTACGCGGACATCTACACGTCGCGCGTGTCGAACTTGGGTTACTACACGCCGTTTGCGTATCTGAGGCCGCCCCCCGGCACGTTGCCGCACGACGTGTAGCGACTACTCGACCTGCAGCTTGTAGCTGCCCCAGCCGACTCCACCTCGGTCGTCTCTGAGCACGACCCAGATTCGCACCTCGCCTTCGGCAGCCGGTGCTGTCCAATCGTTTTCCGAGTCGGCTCGATCGGCTTCGGTCTCGCTTCGACCGGTTCGATCGTGGCCGAACTCCCCCGCGCTCGCGAACCACGATACCCGCATCGCCTCGCGCCGATCCGCGAGCTTTCTCGTGATCGGATCGAAGTAGACGTACGGCTCCGAGCCGCGACAGCCGTGCGGCTGCCGGCAATCGTCGTCACAACTCGCCGTATCTTCACCGGGGCTGCAGATCTCGTCGCCACACTCCGGATCACTCGGACAATCCGGCCACCGTGCGACCAAGTGAATCGACACACCGGCTGGCACCGAGAACAGATCTTCCGAATCGAGCGCCGGCAACACTTCAGCATCCGCTCGACCTCGATCTACCACCACTGCTTCGAGCTCCGGATTTTCGTTGGGCTTCGAACGCCGCGTAAACTCCGCCGCTTGCTCTTGCGTCGCACCGCCGAGACCACACGACAGACGCGTCACGCCGATGGAATACTGGTCTTCGCGGTCGTCGCCTGCGAACACGACGCGCACCGGCTGATAGTAGCCGCCCGTCGTATCCGGATCGACTGGCCGCGGCGCAGGTTCACCCGCCTCGGGCGTTTGCGGCGTCGGACCGAACAGCGCACACGCATCACTCGGCACGCTCGCCATCGCCTCGGCGCCGGTACCGAGCACCTCGAGCGCCGAGGTTTCACGCTTCAAACACTTGGTGCTCACCGCGCCCGTTTCCGTCAGCGGTTTGCGCGCAATACACAGCGCCCAGTCGAGCGCCTCGGGGTCGGCGACGCCGTCTGCATCCACGAACAACGCGTCGTAACTCACCGAGTCCGCGGGCTTCGCCGACGCCGGCAGCGAACGAACGGCGAGCACCCGCGCGCCCGAGACGAGCGAGCGCCGACCTTCCAAGTCGGGCTTGCAGCCGATGGCGGCGACGATCAACCCCACGACGAAGAGCTGCTTCACCATGTCAGCTTCGCTCCCAGCACCGGAAGCACCGGCAAGCCAGTGATGTATGATTTGTCGCTGTAGTCGAAGTTGTAGATGATCTCTTCGGGGTTTCGATGATCGCTGACGTTCTGAACGTCGAGGTAGACCTCGAGCTCTTCCATCGTTCCGAGCTTGAAACGCTTCGTCACACGCGCGTCGAAGCTGTAAAACGAAGGGATGCGGATCGAGTTCGTGGCACCGAACACCGGCTGGAACGTGTCAGTGCGCGCGTCGTAGGTCGCGGCGACCACCGGGGTGCGCGGATAGCCGCTCGCGAAACGAAAGCGCACGCCTGCTTCGAAGCCAGCCCCGATGTCGTACGACGCGAGCACGGTCACGACGTGGGTTTGATCGTAGTCGAACGGCCGATAGCTCTCGCGACCCGCGTCTTTGCGCTGACTCCGAACCAAGCTGTAGCTGAGCCAGCCGAAGAACCCGTTCGTCAGGTCGTGCCGTAGCAACACTTGGGCGCCGTACGCCCGGCCCGCACCCGACTGCACGAGCGCTTCTGATTCACGCGGTTCGGAAAAGGGCGAGCGAGTCACGAGCTCGCTCTGCCGAGATAGAAACGCCGTCGCCTCGATGCCGAGCGCTTCCGTGAGCTTCAGGCTCGCACCCCCGAGGTAGTGCACGGCCTTGGCCGCTCCGAGCTTCGGGTTGCCGAACACGGCACTGAGATCCTCGGCGAGCGGCGGCTGGTGATAGATGCCGATCGCGGCGCGCAACGCAAACGCTTCGGTGATCGACCAGCGCGCGGCAAAACGCGGTTCCAACAACGTCTGCTCGCGCACGGTGCCGAGCGTCGGTAAGTCACTTCGAACGGGGGTGCGTCGACTGGCGTGTACGATGCTCGGCTCGACGCGAACACCAGGGATCAAGTGCAGGCTATCGTCGAGAAGGGACAGATCCGCCTGCACGTACGGCGCGAGGCTCGCGTTCGTCGTTCGCCAATCGTCCGCGTTCACTTGATCGCTCGGCGTCTGACCGAACACGCGTGGATCGCCTTCCCGCGGCGGCGAGGTGATCGACCCTGAACGCCGCACTCGACTCGCGACGACTTCGACGTCGAGCCCGGTGCTGACTTGCAAGAACTCGAAAGGGTTCGTCGTATACGCAGACCGTAAGCCGTACAGCGTCGAATCGGTGTCGAGGATCGCCGGCACGGCGCCGAACCGATTCGCGAGCAACGTGTGATCGAACCCAAAAAACGAAGTGACGGCGACAGTGCTGCCGTCGTCCAAGCGGTGCGCGTAACGCAAATACCCGCGCTCGAAACCCGTGTCCTTGCTGTCGCGCTTGCTCTCGGCGGGATCGGCTTCGACGACGCTGCGGCTGATCTCATCGCCGGAAAACAGCCCGCCGACTTCCAAGCTCTCACCGTCGCGTGGCACCCATGCCGCTCGCAGCTGCGCGTCCCAGTACTTCGGGATCGGCACGAACTCGCCGACGTCTTCGTCGCTCACCCGCTGCAACACCCAGTCGAGATGACTGCGCCGCACGGCACCGGCGAAGCGAAACTGTTCGCCGATCGTGCCGCGAATGCTGCCCGCCGCGTCGATCGCGTCGAGTGCGAGACTGCCGTGGTAGCCATCTGCTTCGAGCGGCTTGAGACCGACCGTCACGAGGCCGCCGAGTCCGCGGCCGTGCGGCGAACCGTACCCGCCCGGCTCGAGCTCGACGGTCTTCACCAAGTCGGAGTGAATCACCGAGCGGTATCCGCCCTCGTGATAGAGCACCGGGATGTGGACGTCGTCGATGTAGACGCGCGTATCTGCGCCACTTGCACCCCACACGATCAACGCCGCGGAACCGACGCTCGAACGCGCGACTCCCGGTAAGTTCTCGACGACTTTGATCACGTCGCCGCCCGTTCCTGCGACGCGTGCACCTTGATCGGCGGTCACGGTCGTGGCCGCGATCGACTTGCGCAGCGGTTGGTCCACGATCAAGAGCTCGAGGTCGACCGACTCCAGCATCGCGTCGGGCGCGCGCAGCTCGACATCGTACGTCGCGTCGTATCGCTGACCGATCTGCAGCTCTTCTTGAGTCGCAACCGGGGTCAAGCTCTCGCCTCGCAGCGTGAGGGTGTGCAGGCCCGGCGCCACGTTCGGAAACGAGAACCGCCCCGCGGCATCGGTCGTCGCTTGGGTGCCATCGAGATCGATTTGAATGTTCGCGAGCGGCGCACTGGTCTTGCGATCGCGAACCGTGCCTCCGAATTCGAGCGTCGTCACAATGGGCGCTGCCGCTGCGGCTGGCTTGAAGTCGTAGCGATACTGAATGCGCACGGGCACGGGATCGCCACCGATGCGCGCAGGCTCGAATTCGAACTGGCCAGCAGCTGTGATCGCCGCCGCATCGAGCTCTTCACCGGCCGACTCGACGATCGTTGCCTCAGCAACTTTGCCGTCTGCACCGATCGCGAGGCTGAGCAGCACCGAGGTCACCGAAGCCTCCGCGAGTCGTTCGGGTGTGAGCGCCGCACTCACGAAACGGCTGAGCTTCGGCGGCGTCAGCGTCGCGGGAGGCTGAGCCGCAACCGGCACTGCCTCTGAAGGCGGCAGATCCTGCGCCTGCGCGGCCGACTCGGCAGTCCACACCCACGCCTGCAGTGCCGCAAGCATCGCGACGATCGAAGCGAATCTAATCATGAGCCAAGCTGAAACCGCATCGCGATCACGAACGGAGAAGACACCGGCTTTCTGCATTGAGTGGCCGGCACAAAGCGCAAATCCCGAGCGGCGGCGAGCGCTGCTTCATCCAGACCGTGACCGAGGCTGTCGAGGATCCTCGCGTTCGTCACGACACCCTGATCATTCACCGCGAGCTCGACTCGCAACCGCCCCTCGACCCGCGCACGTCTCGCATCTTCGGTGTACGACGGTCGAACGAGCGCGAGTGGGCGCGGCTTCACGAGCGCTTCGATGCACTCGAGCTCGGCACGTTTCGCAACGAGCACTTTCGGCTTCGTTGAAACCGGGGGCGCGGGTGGGGGCGCGACGACCTTCGCCGCAACCGGAACAGCCAAGCCGTCACTCGAAGACGAGTCGAGGGTGAGGCCCAAATCCGTAAACGCGGCACTGCGCGCGGCGCTGTCTGCAGCCGATGGCGTCGGCGCTTCGGCCGCAGCCGTCCGCGGCGCGCGCGCAACACGCGCGGGCCGGTCCGCAGCCGCTGCAGCGGGCTTCGGCGGCGGCGGTGGCGGAGGCGTTTCTTTCGGCTTTGGAGCTTCGTTGAGCGCGATCGCGACCACCTCCCGCAGCTGTTCCTGCGGAATGAGCGCGATCGCGCCGCCGACGAGCAAGTGCGCCACCAAACTGATGACGTAGATGCGCGAGAGCTTCCGCTTGCGTCGGGCCATGACGTCGCCTACCTGCGGTCCACGGTGATCGCGAACTTCGTGATGCCTGTGACCTTCGCCAGGTCGATCACGTGCACGACGTCACCATGCAGCGCTTCACGATCGGCCGTGAGCACGAGGCTCGCCTCCGCGTTTTCGGCTTTTGCTCGACGAAACTCGCTCTGGAGCGCGGTCTCCGCGATCGGCTTTTGATTGAACATGTATGTGCCATCCCGCATCACCGTGACCGAGAGCGGCGTGTTCGCAGCCGCGTCCGAAGTCGCGGTCTTCGGCAACTCGACCTTCAAGCTTTGCGACACGATGTAGACGGCCGACACCATCATGATGACGAGGAGCACGAGGACGACGTCGACCATGGGCGTGACGTTGATTCCGACGATCATTCCGCCGCGCCGACTCCCACCTCGTGAACCTAGAGAAGCTGCCATGTGGGCCTCCTTTTTTCGCTCACGGGTTCAACTCGCACCGGAGCTGGTCGCGAGATCGCGCAGCTCGGGCTCGTTGCTGGTTTCCGATTCGGTTTCCGCCGCGGGCGGCCGCACGGAGCTCGGCCCTCGCGCACCTGCGCGCATCAGCGCCGTGATGTCTTTGGTGATCGCAGTGACATTGTCTTCGACGTCTGCGATCGCCTTTTGAACGATGTTGTATGCGACGACTGCCGGCAGCGCGACGAACAGGCCGACGCCGGTCGCGATCAACGCTTCGGCGATGCCGCCCATGACTGCACTCATCGACGCGGACGCTTGACTCGAGCCGAGCTGGTGGAATGCGATGATGACGCCGATCACCGTTCCGAACAGGCCGATGAACGGCGCGTTGTTTCCGAGGGTGCCCATGAACGTCATGCCGCGCTCGAGCTCACGCCGCTCGCGCAACATTTCGCCCGAGACGGCGTCTTCGATCGACTCCGCACTCGAACCCCAGTAGCGCAACCCGGAGCGCAGCACGGCCGCTTCGATCGAACGACTCTTCTCGAGCAGCGCTCGTGCGGCAGAAGAATCACCCAGCTCGAGCAGCTGGATCAGTTTTTCGCCGAGTTCGTCGATGTCGTCACTGCGCCGGCGGAAGAATACCCAGCGCTCGACCATCGTCGCGATCGACACGACCGAAAGCGCCAAAAGCAGATACATCACCCAGCTCGATCCGAGCAGGGCAACCTTGAGCAGCTTTTCGATGAGCACGCCGTATGCCTTTCGTTAGAATCGGTATTCGCCGACGAACAGTCCGCGACTCGAGGTTGGATTCACGGCCAAGTCCAAGACTTCGCCCGAGCGCGTGTAGCGTTCCGCGAGCAACTCGCCCGCATCGGTGCCTCGCTCTCGCGGCGTGTACACGGCAACTCGGAAGCGCACCGCTGGTTGTTTGCACGAGTCGAACAAGTTCACGTACAGCTGGTACTTGCCGTCTGGAACGTCATCGCTCCAGATCAAGTTCTCGGTGCGAATGCCGTCGACGACGCAACCGGCATTCGAGTCGCGATCCAAGCTCGGAAGTTCGGCCATTTCGGGGCCGGCATCACCCGGCGCAGGCGTCCGCTTCGCATCGAAGACTAGCCCGCCCGGTCCGACGACCTGTAGATCGAGATCCGCATTCAGGTCCCAGCTGAGTGAGATCACGGCGCGGGGCGGGACTCGACTGGGCGAACAGGCACTGCCGTTGTCGGCGACGCGGCCACGCACACAGACTTGCAGCTCGAGTTGTGTCCCGGCGCGACCTCCGTCGTCGATCGCGACCACTCGCAGCGCATGGCGGCCGGGCTCGATCGACGTATCGAAGTCGGTGGACGCTTCCCAGGTGTACTCGCCGGTCGCGGGATCGGTCGCGCCGACTGGCATGACCCAGTAGCCGGTGCTGATTCCATCGAGCGCGATCGCGACCGACGACGCACTATCGCTCGTCCGACCGCGGAATGCTTTTGCACCCTGGCCCTGTAAGACGTCCAAGTTGAACGTCTCGAACGCAGTGATACGCGGGCCGTCCTCGCCGTCGCCGCCATCCGGCGCAGCTGGGGGCGGCAGATCCTTCGGCTCCTCGCCGGGCAGTTCTCCGCCGATGAACTGCGCGTCCCGCACGCGGAACGCTTGACCCACCCCGATCTGCGCAGCGCGATCGCAGCCGACGGCGGCGAGCAGCAGAGCGGTGCAGACGAGCGGCGCGTGCTTCACAAGGCCCCCTGCAAGCGTAGGGTCCACTGATTGTTCGCGAGGTCGGACGGTACGCCGCGAGTGTCGCGCGCGAGGTGGTCGTCGACGATGTCCCATTGGAACACTAACCGCAGGCTCGACAGCGTCAGCCCGATGAACGGCGAGTACGTGCGAACGGTCTGGTTGTTCGGGATGAGCTTGCCACCGCGTTTGTCGAGAAAATCCGCGTTCGGATCGTAGACGTCGTATCGAAAGCCCGCAGCGCCGTAACGCGTGATCTCTTGCGTGAACGCGACGTAGTAACCGAGCTCGCGGACGTCCGAGCCGGAGAGCACCGGATCCGCGATCACGAGTCCGCGATCGAGATTGCTCGCGAGCACGAGCTCGCCGTACAACATCGACCAACCGAGCGCCGTCCGCAGTAAGCACTGGAGATCGGCCCCCACCGCCCAGCGGGTGAAGTTCTTCGCGGGAACGGCTTGAGTCGCGGGCGTTCCAAACAACTCGCCGTTGTCGACGCTGCCGTTTTCGTTCAGGTCGCGGAACGCGACGCCAGTTTTTACCGCGTCGGTGCCAGGGTGGTAGCCCTTGCCTTGATTCCAAGAGACGCCGCCGGCGATCACGAACGAATCGCCGAACTTCGTCTGCGCGCCGAAGCGCGCGGTGATGTCTTTGTTGGAGTTCGGATCTTGCAGACCGAAGCCGCTGCGTTCGTCGAGCGGCTCGCCATTTGTCACCGCGATCGCGTAGCGCAGCACGGCAGTGCCGCCGGATAGCCGCGCGCCGACGTCAGGCTCGCCGGGAAAAAACGCGCGCCCCATCTGCGAGCGTTCCATGAACCAGCGTGCCTTCGACGCGTAAGTGGTCTCGAAGCCGAACGGGAGATCGAACTGGCCGAGCGTGAGCTGCACGATCGGCGGTTGGTCGAGATCGTCGCTGCGGCCGTACAGCACCGAAACCTCGGCTTTTTGAAGTCGAACCGTCGGGCCACGGGACGTGTTCCCGTCGAGCTCTACGATCGCTTGACCCCAGTCCCAATCCTTCGCCACGCGCACGCGTCCGCGGCGCAACAGAAAGCGGTCGCGATTGAGGAGCGTCCCGCCTTGCGCCTGCTGATCAACGGAATCCTGGTGCCACTCGTATTGAGCCTGCAAATAGCCGCTGAGAACGAAGCCGCTGTCGTATCCCGTGGCGGTCACGCCGGGCGTCAGCGGATAACCAGCCTTCGCGAGTACGGCGGTGCTAGTCGCAGGCGCGGGCGTCGAAGCAGGCAGAGTGCTCTGCTCGGCAGCTGGCGGCTGCGGCGCAGTCGGTGACGCTTCGGGAGGCGCCGCTACCGGAAGCTCCGCCGCAGCTGGAGTTTCGTTCGCGCCGGTCGGAGCGGCCGGCTCTGCGGGTACAGGCGACGGCAGCGCGGGGGCAGCCGGTTGCTCGCTGGTGGTGCCGATCTCCAGGTCCGTCGCAGCCTCGTCCGTGGCAGCCGCAGCAGTCGGCGGCGCAGGCACGTCTGGAGCAGCCGATGGCGGCGCGGCTGATGGCGGCAGCACCGGAGCTTGCGCGCGAACGCGCACAGCGAGCGAGACGCAACTAAGAACGGCGATGAAGAGAAGGACGTATTGGGCGCGTACGATCATTTTCGAAACGGCGGGCGTCGCGCTCGGCTTCGCACGGCGTCAACCAGTGCAAGCCGAACGCGGCGCGTGCCTTACTTCACGGGATGGGGGGCAACTTGCCGTCGCTGCCGAGTTTCTTCAGCTTCGAGTTGTCGTAGACGTTGCAGACCGCGTCGGTGCAGGCGTTCAAGTACTGCTCGTCCGACTTGGGTTCGCACGCGTAACAACCCTTCTCACCTTCGCAGCTCATGCCGGCGTCTTCATCGGAGCCAGCTGCACCGCCCTTGCCACCCGAACCGCCCTTGCCGCCTGCGCCGCCCTTGCCAGCACTCGCGCCCGAGCCGCTTTTGCCACCGGCGCCGCCCTTGCCAGCACTCGCGCTCGAGCCGCCCTTGCCGCCTTTGCCCGCAGTGCCGCCGTCGTCGTCTCCGCTCGGCGACTCGTTGTCATCATCACCGCAACCGTGGAGCGCGCTGCTCGACAACGCGATGACGAGTGCGAGGCCTAGTAAGTTTAGTTTGTTAGTCATCACTTGACCTCGCAGAAGTTGTAGTTGCAGGCCGGCGCTGCGCTCGGGCAGTCCTCGTTCTTCTCACAAGCCTTGCAGCCGTCCGGCGTTGCGCCGGTCGCTTCCTTCTCGAACTTGCAACCGCAGCCCTTGTCCGGCGCGAAGCTCGCGAGCTCGCCGCCGTCTTTCGTCCGTGTGACGCGCATCGCACACGTCGGCACGACGCCGCTCTTTGCTTCGAGCTGGATCAAGTCCAAGCTCTCCGGAACATCGGCACCCGCGAGAGCGTCGACGACCTTCTTCGCGTTCGCGCTGGTGACGTCGCCGTCGGTGGTCTTCGCAAACATGTGCAGCGGCCCCCAGATCGTGTAGTGGCCGTCGCGAACGTTGGCTTTGTCGAAGCTGGTCGACGTCGAGTCGGGCCAATACGCGCAGGACTGTGCGAAGTGCTGATAACCGAGCACTTTGATCTTTGCGCGGTTCTTGTCCGCTTGGTCCGTCGCGAGAATACCGATCGCCTTATCCGCGTTGCCACCGGCGGCCGACGAGTCGAGCGACGTGATCAAGTCGCCACTCCCAGCGTTGGCGTGACCTTTGAACTTCGCGGCCGGCACGCCGAGGAACGCGCCGATCATCTGCTGGGTGCCCGAAGTCGCGCTGCGCTGCTCGATCTTCGTCTCGTCGGTCCACGGTGCGACTTCACTGTCGTTGCCGAAGCCATAGACGAGGTATGCCGCTTCGGAGCTGATGATCGTCTGCGTCGATGCGGTCGGAGCGACGAACGTCATCGCTTGAATCGGACCGAGGAAGTCTTTGACGCCGGTCGGGAGCGAGTCGACGCTACAGCTCGCGGCGTAGACGTCGGAGACACCGATGTCCACGGTGTTGTCGGACAGCGTGCAGCCACCGGCGACATCCGCGCCTGCGGCATCGAAGATGACTCCGGTGCCGGTGAGCTTCGCGGGTGTGTCGCTCGAGAAGTAGTTTACGCCCACGCAGGAGCCCTGCGATTGATACACGACCGTGATTGGGGTCGAGAGTTTGCCGAGCTCCGCCGCGACCTTGGCCAAGAACGGTTTGACCGCGCTCGAGCCGGCGACGTACACCGGGTTCATCAAAGTGCTGCAATCCGCGGCATGTGCGGCCGGCGCGATGGCCAGCGCGAGAGCAGCGGCTAGTGCACCGGCTGCTCCTTTACCTAACACCCATCGAGAATAATTCGTCATGAAGTTCCCTTCCTAATGCGCGCGAAGCTGCCTGCCGCTGATGGCGGCGGCCGGTCGCACATGTGACAAGATCGTGAAGGGGAACAGAAACGTCACATCCAGACAGCCATTCGGTTACGTCAGGCGGACGGACGGCAGGACCCACCACTTGTTAGGCGACTAACAACGCGGTGGATCGGCTCGATTGCGATCGTCAGGCTACGGCGGTCGTCGCGAGCGGCTGGCGATCCCGCGCGAGGTGCTCACGGTACAACTCGAGCGCCGCACCATCGCGCAGCCCCTTGTCGGAGACATAAGCGTGAGGCACGCCGAGCCCATCCATGATCTCGAGCATGATCGTCGCAGCTGCGAGCACGGAGTCCGCCCGCGCTGGATCGACTCCGAGCTCGATCAACTGCGCCGGCGTAAAGCCGAGATGCGCGTTCAGCGCCTCGCGAAAGCTCGCAGTATCGAGCGGACCGATCTTTCCGGCGCTCGAGTAGCTTCGCATCAGCAGCTTGCGCGCGGCACGGGCACTTCCCGAGCCAAACACGACGATCTCGGGGTCGAGCGCGCGAATCTCACGCAGTGGGGCTGCTACGACCCCGCGAATTCGAACCGCCGCACGACGCGCTTCCTCACGACCGAACGCCCGCGCACCTTGAGCACGAACGCGCAACGCGCCGACCGCCAAGCTGGTCGCATGAATGCAACGCGTCCCTTCACCGACTGCGATCTCGACCGAACCGCCTCCGAGGTCGACCGCCGCGACGCGCCGCCCACCGACTGCGTCCGAGGCGGACTGCCCGAGGTACGCGAGCCGCGCTTCCTCATGTGGCGACAGCATCCGAACCTCGACGCCGTGGGTGCGCTCGATCTCGCGGATCAGATCCGCACCGTTGCTCGCGCTCCGGATCGCGCTCGTCGCGACGATCGTCCGGCGAGCCGGCTTCGCTGCGTCCGAAGCTTCCAGCAATTCCCAGACCGCCCCGAGGCACGCGTCCCAAGAGGCCCCGTCGATGAAGCCGTTCGAGAACACCTGCGTACCCAGACAGAGAGAACGCTTCAGGTCCAGTGTGGTCGAGAATCGCCCGATTTCATCTACGCGGATGTGCTGTAGATGGAAGGTGGTCGATCCCAGGTCGAGAACCGCAAGCTCCATTCATGCCCTATGAGGGTCACTTGCGAACTTGGAAAGAAGCCCGGGTGACGTTTGGGCAAACTCGCGTGCGTACATGACTCGTGACGGTCCGTTTCCGGATTTTCGCGAATCTGTCACACGTTAGTCATGTCGCCGGGTTACTCGGACCGCCCATGCAGAAGGCGCGTTCATTCCGACACCTAAACGTGCCGGTTTTGCGCCCTCGGACGTGCTCGCCTACACTGCGTGCGCGTCATCTCCATGGTTGAACCACCCGTTTCGAGGCCCGCATGTCTGCCCTAGTGATGGTCGTCGATGACGAGGAGGATCTCGTCGCGACGCTGGAATTCAACTTGAGGCGCGAAGGCTATGCCTCGCGTTCCGCATTCACCGGTGAAGCCGCCCTGCGACTGACCGGTGAGGATCCCGTGCCGGACTTGATCCTTCTCGATCTGATGCTGCCGGATGTTCCCGGCACTGAGCTCTGTCGGCGCTTCAAACAAGAAAACCGCACTCGTCACGTGCCGATCATCATGCTCACCGCAAAAGGTGAGGAGATCGACCGTGTCATCGGCCTCGAGGTCGGTGCCGATGACTACGTCGTGAAACCATTCAGCGTGCGTGAATTGATGCTGCGCGTGCGCGCCATCTTGCGGCGGACGCGAAACAGCGAAGCACCGCACACCGAACGCCGCTTTGCCGATCTGCGTGTCGACACCGACGCCCACCGTGTTTGGGTCGGCGCGTTCGAAGTCATTTTGACGGCGCTCGAGTTCAAGCTGCTGCTCATGCTGCTCGATCGTCGCGGCCGCGTTCAAACGCGCGAACGCTTGCTCGAAGAAGTGTGGCAAATGCCAGGCGAGCTCACGACGCGCACGGTCGACACACACGTCAAAAGGCTGCGTCAAAAGCTCGGTCACGCCGGCGACTACATCGAAACGGTGCGCGGCGTCGGCTATCGGTTCCTCGATCGCCCCAGGGAAATTGCTTGAATTTTGGAATCCGAGGCAAGCTCTTCGTTGCATCGCTCGGATTGATCATCATCGTCGGGCTCGCCGGCGGCGTGTATCTCGACAACCAGTTGAGCTCGCTCGCCGAACACGAGCTCGAGCAAGATCTCATCCGGCAAGCTCAGGGTGCACGTGAAGCTGCGGTGACGCTCGGCGCAAGCCCCGATCCGGTGGCGCTCGACGCGCTCGCCGATCGCATGGGTGAAGCGAGTGGCAGCCGCATCACGTTCATCGCACGCGACGGCAAAGTGGTCGGTGATTCTGCACTGACGCAGGCCGGTTTGATGACGGAAGACAACCATCACTCGCGGCCCGAAGTGATCGGCGCGATGGATGGCCAAAAGAGCGTGGTTCGGCGTTACAGCACGACGACGAGTCAGGACATGATGTACGCCGCAGTCCCGTGGCAAGGAGCTCACGGCGTCGTGCGCGCGTCGACGCCGGTCTCGGTCATGCGCGATATCCTGACGCGGCAGCGCATGCTCGTGCTGTTTGCCGCGGGCTTGGGCCTGATCGTCGCGGTGCTCGTGAGCGCAGTCGCTTCGCACTTGGCGGCGCGCGTGCTTCAGACGTTTGCCGCGAGCGCGCGTGCGATCCTTACCGGTAACCAAAAGCGCTTGCCGGTGCTGTCGGAAGACGAGCTGGGCCACCTCGCCGGTTCACTCAATAAGCTGGCAGAAGAACGTTCGCAAACGATCACCGAGTTGATCCGCGAGCGCGACCGACTGAACGCCATCCTTCACGGCGTGAGTGAGGGACTGCTCGCGCTGGATGCCGATCAACGCGTCGAGCTCGCTAATCCCGCGGCGCTCAAACTTCTCGCGCTGCCGGCTGCGCCGGAAGGCCGAAAGCTCGTCGAAGTCGTGCGCACACCGAGCTTCATCGAGCTCGTCGAGAATGCGTCCGAAGGCCCACAGAGCGCAGAGCTGATGCTCGAAGATCCGCCGCGCCACTTGATGGTCACGACCGCGCCGCTCCGAGCGACGGGCGGAACGGTCGTCGTCATGCACGACGTCACGAGCTTGCGCCACATGGAGTCGATGCGACGCGATCTCGTCGCAAACGTCTCTCACGAGTTGCGCACGCCGGTGAGCATCATCCGCGCGAACGCCGAGACTCTGATGGACGGAGCGCTCGAAGATCCGAGCCAGGCGCGAACGTTTGTCCAGGCGATCCTCCGGCACTCCGAGCGCCTATCGAACCTGCTTTCCGATCTTCTCGATTTGTCGCGAATCGAAGGCGGCGCGTACCCGCTCTGCCTCGAAGCGGTGTCGGTCAAGACCGCAGCACAGCGCGCGAACGACACGCTGCAGCGTGCCGCAAAGGCGAAAAACCTTCAGGTCGAAGTTTCAATCGCGCCCACGTTGTCCGCGCTTGCCGACATCCAAGCGCTCGACCAGGTCCTCGTGAACCTGCTCGACAACGCGATCAAGTATTCGTTCGAGGGCGGGACGATCGACATGACGGCCGAACTACGCGATGGGCGAGTTCAGGTCGTCGTGAGCGACGACGGCCCCGGCATCCAAGAGCGGCATCGCGCACGCGTGTTCGAGCGTTTCTATCGGGTGGACACTGGGCGCTCTCGCGCACTCGGTGGAACCGGGCTGGGTCTTTCAATCGTGAAACACTTGGTCGTGCTCATGAACGGAACCGTGGGCGTCGACCCAGTCGAGCCGCATGGGTCATCGTTCTGGGTAAGTCTGCCCGCGGCTAAGGCGCCCGCGGTGATCAGCCCTAACGCCGCTTGAATACACGCCTAACACCGGAAATTGAGGCGTAACGCGGGCCCCAAGTTGTTGCCACGCCGTCACCTTGATGTCACGGACGGCCGGCACGTTCCCGGGCAATGAACGCGACCAGCCAGCGCTTTGCTTGCCTCATCGTTGTCACGTGTTTGTGCGGATCGTGGATGGGGTGCAGCAGGAACCCAGCGAGCCCGCCTGGAGAGCCTGCGCCCGCGCCGTCGACTGCCGAAACACCGAGCGCGAAGACTGAAGCGCCCCCGGCGGCGGACAAGGACAAGTCGGTCATCGCAATCGATGGATCGAGCACCGTGTTCCCGATCACCGAGGCTGTCGCAGAAGAGTTCCAGAAGGCGAACTCTGCGCGGGTCACGATCGGCGTGTCGGGCACCGGCGGCGGATTCAAGAAGTTCTGCGCAGGCGAGATTGCGATCGCGGGCGCATCGCGGCCGATCAAGCCCACGGAAGAGCAAGCCTGCGCCGCGAGCAGGATCGAGTTCATCGAGTTGCCGGTTGCGTACGACGGCCTGGCGGTGATCACGAATCCAAAGAACACCTGGGCGAAGAGCCTCACGGTCGCCGAGCTCAAGAAGCTCTGGGAGCCTGAAGCGCAGGGCAAGATCACGAAGTGGAGTCAGATTCGGAGTGGCTTTCCGGATAAAGAGATCCACCTGTTCGGTCCCGGTGTCGACTCCGGTACGTACGACTACTTCACGAAGGCAGTCGTGGGCGAAGAACACAAGAGTCGCGGCGACTACACATCGAGCGAAGACGACAACGTGCTCGTGCAGGGCGTCTCGCGCGATGTAGGCGGACTCGGATTCTTCGGCCTCGCCTACTACGAAGAGAACAAGGACAAGCTGACGCTGGTCGGTGTCGACGACGGCAAGGCCGAAAACGGCAACGGCCCGATTCTTCCGAGCGCGCAGACCGTGCGCGATGGCACCTATCAACCGCTGTCGCGCCCCGTGTTCATCTACGTGTCGAAGGCTGCCGCCGCGCGGCCCGACGTCAAAGCGTTCGTCGACTTCTATCTCTTGAAGGGTGAGGAGCTCGTCAAGGACGCGCGCTACGTGCCGCTTCCGACCAAAGCGTACGAGCTCGCGCACAAGCGCTTCAGCAACAACACGGTCGGATCGGTGTTCTCAGGCGGCTCGCAGGTCGGAGTGACCGTGGAGGCGTTGCTTGCGCGCGAGTGATGCGATGTCGATGCCCGCCCAGCGGGCAGAACGTAAGCCGCTGCCGATCCATGGCGCGTTGTCGCGAGGCGAACGCGTCATCGAATGGCTGCTCGCCGGCTGCGGCATGATCACGGTGTTGACCACGCTCGGGATTCTGATGGTGCTCGCGGCCGAGAGCATCGCGTTTTTTCGCTCGGTCGGCGTCTTGCCGCTGATCTTCGATACCCAGTGGACGCCGCTGTTCGCCGACAAACACTTTGGTTTGTGGCCGCTCATCACCGGCACGGCGCTCACGTCCGCAGTCGCGATCTCGGTCGCGCTGCCACTCGGGTTGATGTCGGCGATTTTCATGAGTGAGCTCGCGACGCCGCGCTGGCGCTTGGTGCTGAAGCCCGCGCTCGAAGTGCTCGCTGGTGTTCCCACGATCGTCTACGGCTACTTCGCGTTGATCGTCGTGACGCCGATCTTGCAGATGTTGGTGCCGGATCTCGGAGGCTTCAACGCACTGAGCCCCGGCATCGTGATGGGCATCATGATTACGCCGATGATCGCGTCATTGACCGAAGACGCGCTCTACGCAGTGCCCAAAGGTTTGCGCGAAGCTTCCTACGCGCTCGGCGCGGCGCGCGTCCCGACGATCTGGCGCGTCGTAGTGCCTGCAGCCATGGGCGGCATCGCCGCCAGCGTCATCCTCGCGATCTCGCGCGCGGTCGGCGAGACGATGATCGTCGCGATCGCGGCCGGCCAAGAGCCGCGCCTCACGCTCGATCCGCGCGTGCCGATCGAAACCATGACGGCGTACATCGTGCAGGTCAGCATGGGTGACATCCCGGCCGGCACGCTGGAATACCGCACGATCTTCGTCGTAGGCACAGCGCTCTTCCTCATGACGCTCTGCATGAATGTGCTCAGTTATCGGCTCGCCAAGCGGTTCCGAGGCGCGACGTGAACGAGCAGCGAAGTCGGTGGCCTGAAAGAGCGTTCTACGCGCTGGCGTTGAGCTCAGTGCTCTTGCCACTCGTGATTCTCGGCGTGCTGCTGATGGGCGTGCTGCAGAACGCGAGTGAGCGCCTGTCCCTCGACTTCATCACGAGTTATCCCTCGCGCAAGCCCGAGCTCGCCGGCATCTTGCCTGGCCTCGTCGGCAGCTTGTACTTGATGATGCTGACGGCGGCGATCGCGCTTCCGATCGGCGTCGGCGCCGCGATTCACCTCGAGGAATACGGCAAGCGCTCGCGGTTTGCGCGCTTCATCGAGCTGAACATCGCCAACCTGGCCGGCGTGCCGTCGATCGTCTACGGCTTGTTGGGCCTGGGGTTATTCGTTCGTACGCTCCACCTCGGCCGCAGCTTGCTCGCCGGTGCCCTCACCCTCGCGCTGTTAGTCTTGCCGATGGTCGTGATGGTCTCGCGCGAAGCGCTGCGGACTGTGCCGATGAGCTTGCGCGAAGCGGCCTACGCGCTCGGTGCGACGCGCTTTCAAGCGATCCGCCAGGTCGTATTGCCGATGGCCTATCCCGGGATTCTCACCGGTGCGATCCTCGCACTGTCGCGCGCGATCGGTGAAACCGCACCGCTGGTCGTCGTCGGCGCGCTCACGTACATCACGTTCGTTCCGGACGGCATCGATGCGCCGTTCACGGCGTTGCCGATTCAAATCTTCAACTGGGTCTCGCGCCCGCAGCGCGGCTTCGTCATCAATGCGGCTGCCGGCATCGTGGTGCTTCTCATCACGATGCTGATCTTGAATGGCGGCGCGGTGTACTTGCGCAACCGGCTGCAGAAGAAGGTCCAATGACCATGCTGAACACGGCTCTCAACTCGTCGCCGCCGGCGCCGATGCCCAGTTCGGTGAAACTCGGAGTCGAAGGCGTGCGCGCGTGGTTCGGTGATCACGAGGTGCTGCATGGCATCGACATGCCGATCGCGGAGCGCTCCGTGACCGCGATCATCGGTCCGAGCGGTTGCGGCAAGTCGACGCTGATTCGCAGCCTGAACCGCATGCACGAGCTCACCGACGGTGCGCGCCTCGAAGGCAAGATCACGCTGGACGGCGTCGACATCTATGGCCGCGGTGTGGATCCGGTGCTGCTACGGCGACGCGTCGGCATGGTGTTCCAGAAGCCGAATCCGTTTCCGTCCATGTCAGTGCGCGACAACGTTTTGTCAGGTCTTCGCCTGACCGGGCGCCTCCACGCATCCCATGCAGACGAAGTCGTCGAACGTGCACTGCGAGACGCTGCGCTGTGGGATGAGGTCAAAGATCGCCTCAGTGCGCCCGGCGTGAGTCTGTCGGGTGGGCAACAACAGCGTTTGTGCATCGCGCGATCGCTCGCCGTCTCGCCCGAAGTGTTGCTGATGGACGAACCTTGTTCGGCGCTCGACCCGATCGCGACAGCGCGCATCGAAGATTTGGTCCATAGTCTGAAGGACACTTACACGATCGCAATCGTCACTCACAACATGCAGCAGGCAGCTCGCGTTTCGGACTACACTGCCTTTTTGCTGAGTGGCGACTTGGTAGAGTTTTCGGAGACGAACCGCTTATTTACCTCGCCGCGCGACTCCCGCACCGAGGACTACATCACCGGCAAGTTCGGGTAAGGCAGGGGCCACGTGGCGAGCGTACATTTCGATCGCGAGTACGAAGGCCAACTGGAAGAGGTTCGCGACGGTCTATTGCGAATGGCTGGCGTCGTCGAGCAGATGATCGTCGACTCGGTTCGTTCCGCGCTGACGCAAGACCGCGTGCTCGCTCGCGAAACCATCGAGCGCGACGCGATCGTGAACCGCCTCGAAGTCGAGTCCGACGAGCACTGCTTGGTGATTCTCGCGCGTCGTCAGCCGATGGCGGGTGACCTGCGCTTCGTGACGCTCGCGCTGAAGATGGTCACCGATCTGGAGCGCATCGGCGATCTCGCCGTGAACATCGCGGAGCGCGCGATCGACTTGGCGGATCATCCGCAACAGCCCTGGCCGTGGGACAAGATCGAGCAGCTCGCGCGCGTCGTTCGGGCGATGATCCGGGATGCGATTCAAGCGTTCGTCGATAAAGATCCGGTCAAAGCCCACGAGGTCATCGACCGCGACGAGCAGGCCGACGAGCTGTACTGGAGCATCTTCCGAAGCGCGCTCGAAGTGATGCGCAAGATGCCCGATACGGTGCACGACGGCGTGCACTTCCAGTCGATCGCAAAGTTCCTAGAGCGGATGGGAGATCACTCCACCAACCTCGCGGAGCAAGTGATCTTCATGATCAAGGGCAAGGACATCCGCCACTCGGCGCGCAAGAAGACCGATCCGCTCCTGCCCTGACGAGCGTGTACACTGGCGGCTTTGCGTGCGCAGCCAGTGACGAACATCCTCGGGATCTCGGCGTTTTATCACGACAGTGCGGCGTGCCTCGTGCGCGACGGCGCGATCGTCGCTGCGGCCGAAGAAGAGCGGTTCACGCGCAAGAAGCACGACAGCGCATTTCCGGCGCACGCCGTCGCGTATTGCTTGGCCGAGGGCGGGGTTCAAGGGTCAGATCTCGACTTGGTGGTGTTCTACGAGAAGCCGCTATTGAAGTTCGATCGCCTGCTCGAGACGTACCTGGCGTACGCACCGGCAGGCTTCAAGCTCGCAAAGCTCGGCTTGCCGTTATGGATCCGCCAACGGCTGCATCTGCCGCGAGAGCTCGATCGAGGGCTCGGCGGGCAATACCGCGGCCGCTACGTGTTCACGGAACACCACGAAGCACACGCCGCATCGGCGTTTTACCCGTCGCCGTTCGAAGAGGCCGCGATCCTCACGATGGACGGCGTGGGCGAATGGGCGACGGCGAGCATCGGCCACGGTCGCGGCGGGAAGATCGAGCTCTTGCGCGAGCTGCACTTTCCGCACTCGCTCGGGCTGTTGTATTCGGCGCTGACGTACTTCGTCGGCTTCAAGGTCAACAGCGGCGAGTACAAGCTGATGGGGCTCGCGCCGCACGGGCAGCCGATCTATCGCGAACGTATGCTGCGCGAGTTGATCGAGCTGAAAGACGACGGCTCGTTTCGCCTGAACCTGTCGTACTTTGCGTACGGTTACGACGACGTCATGACGTCGCCTAAAATGAACGCGCTGCTCGATGGGCCGCCGCGCGCACCCGAGTCTCCGATCACGCAGCGCGAGCAAGACATCGCCGCGTCGATTCAAAGTCTGACCGAGCTCGTCGTACTGCGCATGGCGGCACACGCGCACGAGCTCACCGGATCGAAGCGGCTCGTGTTAGCGGGCGGCGTCGCGCTGAACTGCGTCGCGAACGCGCGCGTTCGCCGAGAAGGTCCATTCACGGAGATGTGGGTTCAACCGGGCGCAGGGGACTCGGGTGCCGCTCTCGGCTGCGCGCTGTTCGCCTGGCATCAGCTGCTCGAAAAGCCGCGGCCAGCGCCGGCCTCGGATGCGCTACGCGGCACCTATCTCGGTCCGAAGTACAGCCAAGCGGAAGTACAGCGCGAGCTCGACCAGTCTGGCGCTCGCTTCACGCGGTACGACGAAGCTGCTTTGTGCTCCCGCGTTGCGGCGCTTCTAGCCGAGGGGCACGTCGTCGGGCACTTCGCAGGTCGGATGGAATTCGGCCCGCGCGCGCTCGGCAACCGGTCGATCCTCGCCGATCCACGTTCGCCCGACATGCAGGCGCGCCTGAACGCGAAGATCAAGTTCCGCGAATCCTTTCGGCCCTTTGCGCCGGTCGTCACGCGTGAGGATGCGTCGCGCTACTTCGAAGTCGGGCCGAACGACGCGAACGACTACATGCAGTTCACGGTGCCCGTGCGAGACGACGCCACCCTTCCCGCGGTCACTCACGTCGATCGTTCTGCGCGCGTCCAGACTGTCGACCGCAAGTGCAACCCGCGACTTCACGGCATTTTAGAGGCTTGGAAGGCGCACACCGGCAACGCAGTCCTCGTGAACACCAGCTTCAACGTGCGGGGTGAACCGATCGTTGCGAGTCCGAGTGATGCCTATCGCTGCTTCATGCACAGCGGCCTCGACGCGCTCGTGATCGAGAATTTCCTGCTCCTCAAGTCCGAGCAACCTGCAGATCGCCTGCCGCCTGCGCCGCAGACCGAGCCGGATTGAGATGGGCGAAGACGAACCGCAAACGCTCCGAGAGCTGCGTAAGTTCGGGTTCAGCACTGCCGCCGGACTCGCAATCCTCGCATTCGCCGCTCACGGCGGCCGAGGTCCACTCGCGTGGCTGGGTGCGCCGGAACCGCGCGCGAGCATCGTCGCCGCGTGCGTCGCGGTTTGGGTCGCCGCTGCGGCGCTCGTAGCACCGCGTTGGAACCGCCCACTGCACCGTGTGTTGCGGGCGCTCGCACACGCGGTGGCGTTTCTCACGCTCGTCGTGTTCTTTTACGGAGTGATCACTCCGGTCGGAGTCGCAGCACGGCTCGCCGGACACGATCCGCTATGGATTCGTCCGGCGAGCAGGCGCGACAGTTATTGGCGGCGACGAAGGCCGCGCGATAAGCCAAGTTACTTCAATCAAAGCTGAACGAAGCGAAGCAGCAACGTGCCGCGGTTACGCGGCACGGGCACTAAGAAGCTAAAAGCTGAAGTCAGAAGCGAAGCTAGTTACGAAGCAAGTGCGAAGCGAAGTCAGAAGTAGAAGCTGAAGTTCGAAGCGAAGCTAACATTCAAAGCGAAGCGAAACCGAAGCAAAGTGCGAAGCGAAGCAGAAGTTATTTCAAGTCGAGCGAAGCGTTAGTTCATGGCGAACGACCCAGGCGATCCGTTTCTCGAGCAAGCGCGACGCCGAAGGCCGTTGTTAATTCGTGAGTTCTGGCAGCTACTCCGCGATCACAAGAAGTGGTGGCTGACTCCAGTCGTGATCGCGCTGCTGGTGTTGTGTCTATTCGCTTTACTCAGCACCAGCGCCGCAGCGCCGTTCATCTACACCCTCTTTTGACCGTCTCGTTCCCTCGATCGACAGTCGCGACAGTCGCGCCGGGGGGTGCCACCCAAAGCCAAGAAAAACCGAAGCTAAACCAAGCAGACAAAGCCAATCCCCTGTGAAGCCAAGCTACGTAATTCGAAGTCTTCGAAGTTCTCTAAACGCTCAGACAGTCTTTCGATGTCCGTGCCACACGAGAGCCGACGCGAACGCGATCGCGAGAACACTCGCGACGGGTCCGGGGTCTAAGAGCGGAACGTGACCTGCGAGCTCAGCAGGAGTGCGAGCACCCATGGCCAGCACTGCCGTGATCCACGCACCAACGTCGATACCAAGCATTTCGTTTTCGCCTTGCGGCGCCCTCTGCCAGGGTCCCTAATGCAGCCTTCGTACCAACTAAATTCTTGAATGATTCCGCGGCCCGTTTCGCAGGGTGCGAAGGTTGTACAGGGTGCACAGGCCGCGGTCGTATGGCGGATTGCACAGTCTGTAACGTGTGACGACAACTGCGGGTCTGCAGCGCTAGCCGATACGACCAGCCGCGTGATCCATCGTGAAGTCGCTCACGTGTCAGCGCGCATGTGTGCGCCGATGCACTTCGAGCGCATGGAAGGCGATCACGACGAGCGCGTGATCGATCGATCCGTCGGCGATCGCAGCGGCGATCGCCGCCTCCGTCAGCTGCAAGACCTCGATGTCTTCACCCGGGTCCAGTGCAAGCCCACCTCCGAGCTCGCAGCCCTGGGCCAAGAACGTGTGCAGGTAGTTCCGCTGGAACGCCGGGTTCGGGGCGAACCTTCCGATCGCAGTCCAGCGTTCGGCCACATAGCCGGTTTCCTCTCGCAGCTCGCGCTGTGCAGCGACGAGCGGCGATTCGCCCGGGTCGATCATTCCGCCCGGAATCTCCAGCGTCATTCGCTCCGTTCCGAAGCGAAACTGCCGGATCATCACGCACTCGCCCGCGCGCGTCAGTGGGACGATGTTGACCCAGTCGGGAGCCGCGACGATCGTCGCATTCACTTCCTCGCCCGTTCGCGGCGAAAGGTAGCGCTCGCGCTGAAGCTCGAAGATCTTGAAGTTGCCGACCGTTTCCGCGCCGAGCTTTTTCCAATCGCCGGGCATCGACTCAGTTCAACTTCGCACCGGGCTTGAGCTCTTTCTCGAGCGAGCCACACTCGAGCATCTCGGACCCGAAGTACGGGTTCGCGACTTTGTTTTCAGTCTGCAACCAGCGCGCGCCCTTGCCGTCTTGCGCCATCGGGCAGTGCGCGACTCGCAGATTGTTGGCGAGCGGATTGCCCTCGCGCTTGAGCCACTCGAGCATACCGTCGCTCGCCTTCACGAATGCAGCCCGCGCCGCCGAGATGTCTTTTGCCGAGGCACCGGCCGCAGCGTTCGTCGCGATCTTCTGCTTGAGCGCCGCATCACCGGCGAGCTCCTTCAGATCGGCTGCCGCTTTCAGCTGCCCGAAGGCGGCCTGCGCACCCTTTGCGTCATCGGCAGCGAGCTTCTTCTGCACGCCGAGGTACGCGGAGATCAGCTTCTGCGCCGGCGTCGTGACGGTGGCCGGCGCGGTCACTGGCTGCGCCTCGACTACGGACGCCTTTTCTCCGCCTCCCGAACGCGACGCCGGCG
>Ga0193752_1000553_pt1 | contig 35313 bp, 27 predicted proteins | sample H1c1metaG_FD_144924 | JGI IMG/M metagenome (GOLD analysis project Ga0193752, IMG submission 144924) | Soil microbial communities from a riparian zone of the East river system, Colorado, United States - H1c1 | ecosystem: Environmental > Terrestrial > Soil > Riparian zone | place: USA: East River... | reverse complement strand
CTGAATATAGGGTTCGCCCACAAATGCAAGCAGGGACAGCAATACAGCCGGTTGCCTGCTTCTGGCGTCAATCGAACGTTTAAGGAGGTTGTATCCTGAAATCTGTGAGGGATCAATCGAAAGGTGCTCAGCAATATGGGCTTTTATTCTTTCATCGCTGAAGGAATCTGAAGGTAATAGTTTGATTGTTAGGTGATGCTGCAACGATTATGTTTATTTCCTTTAACTGGTAAGAAATTTCGGGTAAAGTTCAACCAATATTCTTATTTCTGAACTCATATATTTTTTATTCGAACAAACAAAATTTAAGATGAGTTGAAAGATTTTTTTTTTCTCACAAAGAGGGAATAAAAAATTTTTTATTCAAGGAAAAATTTTGATATTCGTTGCCCTGCGTTACTTTTTTGGAATGAAAAGATAACCCGGTCGGAAGACCTGAAGTAGACGGAAAAATCTTAACTCAACATAAATTCTTTACTAGTAAAAATGGCCAAGTCTTTCGATAAAGTATGGGGTAACTGTTTAGACATTATTAAAGACATAGTCGAGTGGCAGCATTTTAATACATGGTTCGAACCGATACAGCCCGTTGAGTTAAAAAGTAACATCCTCGTTATCCAGGTTCCAAGTCAATTTTTTTATGAATACCTGGAAGAGCATTACGTAAATCTCCTTGCAAAAACGCTGAGAAGAATTTTAGGGAAGGAAGCGAGACTTGAGTATCGCATCATGGTAGACAGTGGTAATCATCACAACAAACCCCTCACAATGGATATTCCTGCCAACGGGTATAAAACATACTCCAACAATGAAATGGATTTTCCATTGATCATACATAATCCCGTAAAGAATCCATTTGTGATCCCCGGGCTTAAGAAGATGCAGATCGACCCGCAGCTCAATCATATATATACCTTCGACAACTTCATCGAGGGGGATTGTAACAGGGTCGCCCGGAGGGCGGGAAAAACCGTGGCCGAAAAGCCAGGATCCAGTTCTTTCAACCCCCTGGTTCTTTATGGCGGAGTAGGCCTGGGTAAGACCCACCTGGGACAAGCCATTGGTAATGAGACCAAAAGGCTCAATCCCAACAAGGTGGTCCTCTATGTCAGCTCCGAAAAATTCATAAACCAGTTCCAGGACCATAGCCGGAACAACGCGATCAATGATTTCATCCATTTCTACCAGATGGTGGATGTGCTGATCATCGACGACGTCCAGTTCTTCAACAGGGCCGAAAAGTCGCAGGATGCCTTTTTCGCGATCTTCAACCACCTGCACCAGAGTGGCAAACAGCTTATAATGACCTCCGACAAGAGTCCAAAAGACCTGGAAGGTTTGCAGGAGCGTTTGCTGAGCCGGTTCCGCTGGGGACTAAGTGCAGACCTGACCATTCCTGATTATGACACCAGGATTGACATACTGGAACGCAAGATGAAGAATGATGGTTTGGAAATGCCGAAGGAAGTAGTCAAGTACCTTGCCTATAATATTAATAGTAATGTCCGCGAACTCGAAGGCGCGTTAATATCCCTGTTGGCACAGTCATCGCTAAACAAACGCGAGATCGACCTGGACCTGGCCAAGCGCGTGCTGAGGAATTTTGTGAAGACCAGCAGCAAGGAGATCACCATCGACACCATACAAAAAATGGTTTGTGAATTCTTCGATGTCTCTTATGATAAATTATTACAGAAAACACGCAAGCGTGAAATAGTTCAGGCCCGCCAGATCACCATGTACCTGGCAAAGGCGTTCACCAAAAATTCTCTCAAAACAATCGGTGAACATTTTGGCGGACGCGATCACACCACCGTGATCCATTCCTGTCAAACCGTCAAGGACCTTATGGACACAGACAGCACATTCCGCGAGAGTGTGGTGGAGCTGCAGCAGAAGGTTCAACTCGCGGCGATGTAAAACCATCTTGTACAGACAGTATTCCCTTTAGACGTTTATCAGCAGCCCCTTACCTTTAAGTTGTGGAACAAGCCCGTTTTATATGATGCTCGATCATTGATAAGAACGAAGCGGTTTCGAACAATTTAAGGCTCACATATGAGGTTGAAAAAAACAATCCTGATCATTTCGGCATTTCTTTGGTTCAGGCCCATGGCGCATAGTCAACAAAATGAAAAACCGGTGTGGCAGTTGGGAACAATTAACCATTCCTCTTCCGAGTTCGCACTTGCTCCCAATGGATTCAAACGATTCGTGGAAGGCGATTTCGGGTATGAAGACAAGTACTTTTTAATTGGTCATTCTTCTGAAAAAAAAGATTTTCCTTATGTGATCCCCGGCCCCGTGGATACCTGGGGAGGGACCTGGAATACCGCCGGGTGGCGAATTAACCACGCAACTATCTTATTTGGTGTTAAAAGCCTGCCGGAGAAAGGCGACTACAGTTTAGTGATCAGCCTGCTCGACTATGCAAAGGAATTTCTTCCCGTTATCGAGGTTAATATCAACGGGCACAATGAAAGGATCCAGCTGGAAGCCCCGGGATATGACCTTAGCAAACAACCTTCGCCAAAACAGGACGAACCATATGTGGATAGTGCATCGATCGGAGGAGATCTTTCAAAGGCCACTCCAAAAACAATAACAATTCCGATTAGCCGTGATCGGTTGCATACCGGGGGTAATACCATAATCATCACAGTAGTGCAGGGTTCATGGATCATGTTTGACCAGGTCAGGCTTGATGGACCCGGGCAAACGACGCTCGAAACACCGCGAGCGCTTTATGTTCGCCAGGTGAGAGCCGCAGATTATGAATTAGAGAAAGGAGGAAAAAAATTTCAGCCCCTGCTGGTCAACGCGGAGCATCTTAAAGGAGTTCCGGAGTTAAGCGTTGAGGTCGATGGCCAGGCGATATTCAGTGAAAAGCTGGAGAAAGGGAATTATGAATTCGAAGCGTTGATGCCTGCGGTTTCAAATACTAAGGATAGCAAATACAGGATACTCGAAAATGGGAAGCTCATTGAGGAAGGCGTAGTGAAAAGAGCAAAACAAAAAAAACAGACACTTTCTGATTATGTGGACACGAGAATAGGAACGGGTCATTCCCGCTGGATGATTGCCCCAGGGCCCTGGATGCCTTTTAGCATGGTGAAAATGAGTCCTGACAACCAGAATGCGGGTTGGCAGGCTGGCTATCAGCCTTCATATGAGAGCATTGGTAGTTTTAGTCATATTCATGAGTGGACCCTGGGTGGACTGGGCATATTTCCGACCAATGGAAAACTGAAAACAAAAGTTGGTGATGAACAGAGGCAGGATTCGGGATACAGGTCACGAATTGATAAAGAAACGGAAACGGCACCGATTGGTTATTATGGCGTGCAACTGGAGGATTATAATATTAAGGCGGAGGTGACCGCTACTACCCGATGCGGGTTCGAGCGCTTTACCTTTCCAAAAGACCGCGACAGTGCGCGCGTCTTAGTCGATTTTCATATTCCAACTGAGTACGATTATAAACTGAAAGAAGTAAAGCTTAAAAAAGTATCCGAGTTCAGAATCGAGGGGTACAGTCACCAATATTCAAAAGGAGTTTGGAGTCATGACGCCGACCAGGATTATACGATTCATTTTGTGATTGAATTTGATCAGCCCATCAGGCGAATGGGTTACTGGCAGAATGATGTTATTACATATGCTGATACGGTCGAAGCAAAGGATCCTGAAGACGCGGGATTGTTCCTTGAGTTTGATGCAAAGGCGCACGCGGTGGTGCAGGTGCGTTCGGGTATTTCTCTTGTAAGCGTAGAGAATGCGGCGGTGAATCTTCAAACCGAGATTACCAAACCCTTCGGGTGGAATTTTGAGGCGGTGCGACAAAACCAGGTGAATGCCTGGAATGAAATATTCAACCGGGTAAGGATCACCACAACCAACCGCCTGGAGAAACTGCGTTTTTATAATGCGATGTACAGGTCCATTTGTAGTCGCAATACCTGGAGCGACATCAACGGTGAATGGAGGGGCACGGATGGCAAGGTACAGAAGCTGAAGAACGCGGATGATGTGGCCCTGGGCTGTGATGCGTTCTGGAATACATTCTGGAATCTTAATCAAATGTGGAACCTGGTGACTCCGGAATGGAGCAAGCGCTGGGTGAATTCACAACTCGCCATGTATGACGCCTATGGCTGGCTGGCCAAGGGGCCTGCCGGGATGAACTACATCCCGGTGATGGTGGGAGAGCACGAGATCTCCCAGATGGTGTCTGCTTACCAGATGGGCATTCGTGACTTCGATGTAAAGAAATTGCTGAAGGCAGCGGTGAAGATGCAAACGACGCCTGCCCAAAAGTTGTTCAGTGGTTTCGTTGGCAATCGTGATTTGGTCGAGTATGAAAAACACAAATACGTTCCCTCGGATAAGGGACGCTTCTCAAATACTATGGAGTATTCCTATGACGACTGGACGGTTGGCCAGCTGGCGAAAAAATTAGGTGACAGCGCCGCTTACCGGAAATTCAATGACAGGGGATATTGGTGGAAGAATGTGGTAGACACGGCAGGATACAGTCATATGAAGTTGAGTAACGGTGAGTGGACGACGAATTTTGATCCATTCCGTACCGGCGCCAATGAAGAGTATGTTGAGGGCAATGCCTGGCAGTTAAGTTTTTTTGTGCCACAGGATGTGCCCGCACTGGTGAAGCTGATCGGCAGAAAAAAATTCATCGACCGGCTGGAATGGGGTTTTAAGGCGAGCGAGCCATGGAGATACAATGGCATGAATGATAAATACTGGGATTATCCCGTAGTTCAGGGCAATCAGCAGTCGATGCACTTTGCGTTTCTGTTTAACTGGGCTGGCAAGCCCTGGTCTACCCAGAAATGGACCCGTTCTATCATTGAAAGATTTTATGGTTATGGTGTTGGCAATGCTTATCTAGGTGATGAAGACCAGGGGCAGATGAGTGCCTGGCTGGTGATGGCTTCGCTTGGTTTGTTTCAGACAGATGGTGGCAGCCGTGTGGATCCTGTTTATGAAATCGCAAGTCCACTTTATGAAAAAGTGGAGATCGACCTGGGGCAAAGGTTCGGCAGGGGAGAGAAGTTTACGATCGTTGCGGAGGGCGCATCACGGACGAATATGTACGTGCAGAGTGCGGTGTTGAATGGGAAGGTTTTGAAGTCGTTTCATTTTCCGACCGCTGAATTGTTGCAGGGAGGGTCGCTGGTGCTGAAGATGGGGCCGCGGCCAAATACCAACTGGGGCCTGTCGAATGTACAATGACGGCGCGGGATTCACTGGATAAATGTAGTGTTGCTTTTATTGCATTTTGTCGACTCAGATGGCGAGGTTGTCTATTCTTCAGTCTGCTGCCTGGGTGCCGCTCTTATTTTTGATTTAAGAAAATTTTCAGGCAGGTCCATCCTGGTGATATTTATTAAATCGACGATCATGAAAGCTTCTACAGAAAGAAAAATAATCCGCTGGCTTCATATCATTTTGAGCATCCCGCTTGTTGGCTATATATACGGACCGGTGTCAACCATTCCGGTTTCTACGATGATTGTCCGATGGATCATGTTTCCGATAGTGGTGCTTTCGGGTTTTTGGATGTGGAAGGGGCAGGCGATCAGGAAGTGGTTCAGAAAGAAAGGTAAACTTGCGTACAGCGGTAGAGAGGGTGTGCGGATTGATGCGTGATATTACTGTCAGATCCGGTGGTTGTTGCTGCGCGGGAGGGCGAGAATATGAGTTTGGTGATTGATTTTTAAGAGTTATTTTTGCCAGCCTTAGCCGAGGCCCAGGATTGCGAGGGTGAAGACACTGACTCAGTCGATTTTTGTTGAAATTTGGGTCTGGAAAATGGGAGCCAAGGCTAAAGGAACAGATACGGAGAGGTGCCTGAGTGGCCGAAAGGGCCGGTTTGCTAAACCGTTGTACGAGCTTAAACTTGTACCGAGGGTTCGAATCCCTCCCTCTCCGCAAGTCAATGAATGTCCCGCGATAGCGGGCATTTTTGTTTTGCAGCCTTGCCAAGCTTGCTTGAGCAAGGCGGAAAAACGAAAATGATAGTGAGCGAAGCGAACGACGTTCATTGACTTGACGCCCCCATCAAAGGGATCGCCGAAGGCAATCCCTTCTTATTCGCTATAGCTTTAGCGAAGGCGGGCCTTTGATTCGTTTGCAGGCCCCACCCAAGGGATCGCCGAAGGCAATCCCTTTCAAGCCTGCTTGAGTAAGGCGGAAAAACGAAAATGTTAGTGAGCGAAGCGAACGACATTCTTGACTTGACCCCCACCAAAGGGATTGCCGAAGGAACAGCCTTCATTTAAGGCTACTCATACCAGAGATCAACCAACTTTTGTTGATAATGGAATTGGAGATGCAACTGCAGAATGGAAGTATAAACCAGCTCAGTTGATTAAAAGAAAATAATATGCTAAGACCGGCTTTAAGAAATATATTGATATTTTTTTTCGTAAAGTATTTTCTGTTTTACGTTTTTTTAATGTTTAAGAATAAGGATTATACTTTTATTGAAATTAATAGTTTAAGAAACTTCGAGGATTTGTTTTATTATCTATGGGTATTTCTATTCCTTCCGGTTGTATGCTGTCTAATTTTTTCGGCACCAATATATTTTGCATTTAAGATTAAAAATGAAATTTATTTTGGCCTTCTAATGGGCGCTATTTTCATTGGCGAATACTTTTTATATACTTATTATGCATCTCAGTCTGATTTAACGAATGGAGTTTATAATGGTATAATAAGCGTGCTTTTGTTTGCCCTTCTTTTTTACAAGAAAATCAAATTGCTATTTAGTAAGCATAGAGGCTAGCTAACTAAGAGATCCCGATAATTATAACTTATTGGGTCAGCAGTGTACAAGCGTTGAAATTAATGCCTTACTTGGATCCGGTATAATTAAAATCTTACTCTGCTCAAGCCTTAATTATTTTCATCCGTTCCGATGTTTGGTAAAAATTTTGCAGGATTAAATCATTCTCAGCAAAAATTAGAAAGATGAAAAAACAATACAAAAAGGAAAATTTCCCGTTATCTAAAATTCGTCGGTACCTGGAGCCGGGGCCAATCGTACTGGTAAGCTCGTCCTGGAAAGGAAAAAATAATATCATGACTATGGGATGGCATATCATGATGGAGCTTTCTCCATCTATGATAGGTTGTTTCATTACGAACGCGAATCATTCCTATGAAATGATTAAGCGAAGCGGCGAATGTGTCATAAATATACCAACAATGGACCTCATTGATAAAGTGATAGGGATAGGCAATTCTCACGGGACGAGAATGGATAAATTCGAAAAATTTGGACTAACGCCGGAGGAATCTGAAATTGTAAATGTCTCAGTGATCCGTGAATGCTATGCAAATTTCGAGTGCAAGATTAAAGAAAGCCATCTTTTGCCCAAGTATAATTTCTTTATTCTGGAAGTAGTAGCTGCCCGAGTTGCTACATCACCGAAATATCCGAAGACCATTCATTATACCGGAGATGGAGTGTTTATGGTCTCCGGGAAGCATATCGCCTTTCCTGAAAAGTTTAAGAGGCAGAATTTGTGAAGTATCACCAATTCACATGGATGTCGTCTATTCACAGTAGCGAGCCTTTGTTCTGCAATGTCCTTGCCCCAAACGCAAGCAATAACTCATTCATAGATCAAAAAACAAAAAGCAATCTTTATAAATTAAGGTTGCTTTTTTTATTGTTCTCCTGAAGGTGAAGTAAGATTTGCAGATCTCCAAAATAAAAAACCTTGCTATTAGTTAGGAAAGATATTATTCCTGATTGCATTGCAACCTCCTTTTGCATTAGCGGGTGTTTGTCTATTTTCCTTTGAAAATCATTATCCTTGTTGAAGTCGAGATTTTCTATTTCTTGAATATACATACTTACTGTATCAGTAGCATAAGCAGAGATCTTTTTTATTCTGGAGAAACTTTTATCAATTAAAAAATCTAAACTGTCGCCGATAGCAGCGCAAGCATCAAGGGCAGAAGAAACAAATGTGGTAGTAAAGTTTTCAGTATCTGGCGTGTTTTTGTCAACATCTTTCGTGAGGATCTTTATTTTATCAGTACTTTTTTCGAAAATGTTGAAGTATAAATAATCAATTGCTACCCTAAGTGCATCCGGATTGCCAAATATAAAATTGTCTGAAAAATATACGTAATTAGGATAAAGCCTTTCACAAATAAGATAATTGAAAGCTGCCTGTTTTGAAAAATCGAATTCTTTAAGTTTGTCAATCTCTTCTATAGACATACTGGACTAGTATTGGTGATAATTTTCAAGCATTATATGCTTACGCCCTTTAGCAGGCTTTGTTACAATTGAATTTTGTGAATAAAGATAAGCACGCCAACCACGAAGTGAAACAATTTCATGAAAACAATGGGTATGTTCTGAAGCTGCCACTGCGAATTTGCCATTACTTACCTAATGATCCCGAAAGAGAAAAAATCTTTTTTGTAATCGCTGCAAAAGGAAAATATTTAATCTGTGTCCATTGAAAAGACGGGACTTTAATGTGATGGTGAATCTGATTTTATCATAAATAAAATGATATCATTATCTGTGTTTTGACTTAATCTGAGCCGTTGGACAACCTTGATTTTGAATGACGTTTTTTGTGTTGGTATTGAGGATTCTGTGTAGAAAAAGTCAGGCGTATTGTTACTAAAAGTGCGTAAATCAGTCTGGCTTGGGCGGCTTTACCTATGAATAGTGATTTTCGGTGCGTATATTTATGCATTAGCTGTTATTTTACCCCCCCCATATGAAACTCTCTACAAGACTGTTAGTGACAATATTAGGACTTGGACTTTCGTATTCCATTTGTAAATTGTTTACTGGTCAAGGGGGCAGCGGACTTGGCGACTTCGTTGACGGACTTGGTTATACTTCTCTATTTCTATTTTTTACCTCTTTGACAATAATTGTTTTTCATGTCCGGAAAATAAAACAATACGCTGACACTTTTTTATTCCTGTTACTAGGACTTCCAATGGCAATCATGGCAGCAAGCGGGGTTGCTCATAATATAAGATACAACCGGACACCAGACTTAACTGCAAGGTATCCAAGACCCATTAGTCAAAATATCTTTAAGGCGGATAGCTTACGCATTGCAGTACAAGTTGACTCGCTAATATCATTAAGAAACAGACTGACTGGTGGAGCAAAAGTTGTTTCTGCTTTTGTTGACACAATAATATATTCGCAATCAGGAAAAGAAATCTTTGTTGTTTATGCACAGCAATTTGAAGCAAATCGTTTGGGTAATGACTTACATCCAGCATATCTTTTCGCAGACGGAAAAGATAGTGTCTATTGGCATTTACAAGAAGGGACACCGAACGCTGAACAAATGAGTGGCAGCTACCACAACATCGCGGATTTAAAAAAAGCTGTACGAAAGTTTTACTTTAATCAATACGGCTTTTTAGAAACAGACAGTTTAAATGAAAATTATTTTTGGAAACGAGAATCCACACGGTAAACTAAACAACAACTAACATGATATTTCAGCAATAGTGGTGAAATAAGTTTTGCCTAAGGAGACTGGAGCTAAGTATTTTAGAACTGATTCAAGATCGAAGATTATTTATTGGAGTCGAAAGTGAATTTTTCACTGTGAGCGAAGCTAACATGGCAATACCTAAGGCAACAAGGAATAAAATCGGTTTCATAATTAGTCCAAAATCGATTGTTATCCTATATGGATATTCGTTTAGAAACTCCTGCGCGGCCCAAATCCCCAGGGGAAGTCCAAGCATTATTACGAGACTTATCAAGAAAAAATAAGTGAATAAACGTTGGCGACGCACGTTCCAAAATTCTTAAAAACCAACTTCAACACATATCGTTTGTTTCTGCATTAATAGGAAGGAAATCAACATCGTCGAAATCCACTTTCGGTCGCTCTTTAGATTTAACATACTCAACTTGACGTTTAAATTCGTCTAATTCTTCCCTTACATGCTTATTCGTCTCAACATTTTTTGATCTGCACATCGACTGCTGAACCTGTGGCTGCAAATTAGACCATGCTGACATTAATGTATAGCCCAATCATGCGGTTTCTTGTCGAAAGGTCAGCGATAGTGGCAATTTTTCCATCTTTTTCACGTTATGCTTCGATGCTTAATTGGGCTTTTCCTTATCTACATTGGTTGCTTACACTCCTGATTACGCCGATTATTTTGTACTTGGGGTCGACGGAATCTATATTTATACATTTTCTCGCTTTTGCTTTTTCTTTCCTTGTGTCTCTTCCATTTCTGGCGATGTACCTTTGGGTCTTTCAAAGGTTCGTGAGTAGTAATCCCGGCGCACTCGCCACCAAAATTATTCTGATAGGTTTCGTTGTTTTAAGTATTACGACATGTCTTTCTATTTTCACTCGCCCGGACTTGGGCTTTGCCATTCCATGTTATTCGATTACAGCTATAGTGACTGGGCTGATTATTCCAATTCGATCAAGCATTGACCGCAAGTACTGGCGATAATGTTGTTGTAGATCATCGCGGACGCCTGAAACGACCTGTGTAGGCACTTCTGCCCAGAATATGTCCTTGCATCGCTTCCACGATGATTGTCCGGGTTTGAAAAGCATCGGCAGCCGGTTCCCTATCGAGGATTGTGTCCAGCGCAAACAATTCAAATATATAATGATGCAGCGGGCCGTTAGCTCCCGCGCCAGGACCCCGGTAAACCGGGCCGGTCACACTGATCTGATAGCTGCCATCGCCCAGCTTTGGTCCTGCCGGGACGCCTTCAGGTAGAGCCGTTTTAGATGAAGGAATATTCCAGACCAGCCAGTGTACCTGGTCATCCGTTGTTTTGTCATGTACGAAATCCAGATCGTGCACATGTAGTACAAAGCTTTTGGTGCCCGCAGGCGCGTTTGCCCAGCTCAATGCAGGGGAGGTGCCTCCGCCGGGTGCGGCTCCAGGTGCTGCCTGGCTATATTTTACAGGAATAATACCTCCGTCTTCAAAGGCAGTCGTGCTGAGTGTCATTGAGGGACTTGTGGATTGTGCTTTTCCCAACGAAATTGCCATTATAAGCCAAGCAAAAGCAAACAGTATCTTTTTCATATTTATCAATATTCAACTTCAAAATATACAGACAAATCAGATGATTTGTCACTTCAAAGATTTTCTCTGGCGCTGGTAGAATGCGTCTACCATGCTACCTGGTCGTTCTTTCTACCGCCTTGAGCAGGGTTGATGCTTTGATTTTTAATAGCTGCACAGAGGTTTAAGCGTCGTGATCGTGAGGTTCGTCTCCCCACGTACTAGGGGAGGTGCTGAATTCATTTGTTCTAGGAAGCTAAATTAAGTCTAAGCGTCGATATGTAGTATTACATCGGAAGTTTTAGAGTTCGGAATGGTCACCATTAATTTGAGTGTTGTCAAGCTGATCAACAAGTTGATGATCGTATAATGGTATGAAAGCACCGTTAAACGTGCCATTAAGCACCTCTAGATTATTCAAGCAGACAACATTTGGTTACATTGCTAAAAAGTGAGCTATGAATCCACCGTCACTCAAACTCCTGCCGGTAGGGAGTTTTCTAGTTTATTAGTATATAGCTCGGAGCCACTTGTATTGGTAGGCTTTCTTTTAACATCTTAGTTCCCATTAATGAAGCCTCCAGATTCGGAAGGCGGTGCAAATGCTCCGTCTTTCATAGTCTAAGTGAATTATTATTGGGGAGGGCAATATTACTCTTTCAATCGATAGTACTCGTTTACTATTGTGTTGATAATCAATTTTGTATTTTCGAGGAACACATAGTGACCATTGTTGGCAATAACACACCGATGTAGGGATGAGGATGCAACAAATTCTCTGTGAACGGCTCGCCATCGTAGCGAATCAATCCCATGAAATGGTGTTTTTTCGGAGACTATATCCATTACTGGAGTGTTCTTTGGAAATTCGACGCCCCTCATTGTTGAAACTGTTCTAGGAAAATTTCGGTACAAATAATAAATACCTAGATTTTCCTTTTTGACTTTCTCAATTTCCTTAGTTATGGGTAGTATTTCACGCGTGATAAAATCATGAGTATAAAAGTTAACATGATTTCCATCGATTAGAATAACAGATTTGATGAGTTTAGGTTGTTTGGCTGATAGCATCCGAGCGTAAAAGGCCCCATAGGAATGCGCAACAACCATTAAACCCCCATTATATCCAAGTTTATCAAGCCCGGTCTCCAAGTCTAAAATGCCGTCACGTATTTGTGTGCGGGTAGTATCTATAGTACTTTTTCCGAAACCTGCACGGTCATAGGTTATCAGTGTCGCATGCGTTGCATTTAATAGTGGCATCAACAATGTGTCCCAGATTGTGCCGTCATTACCTGCACCAGATTCAAACAGGATAACGCCACCGTTACCTTTGACAATCTGGAAGTTCAGCTTAAGATTTCCCACGTCAACCAACGTATCGATCTGAGAAAATGCCGAGTTTCTGAGAAATATGAAACAAGTAAGAATCCAGATTTTATTCATATGAATATTTCTTTTGTTGCAGGACAGCAATGTTGCCACTCCCGAGATTATTAAGTTCAACTTTTCGCAAGTAACAAAATATGCAAAGGCTTCAGTTTTAAACAAAAACCTGATAATTGTGATTGCCAAGCGTGAATTTGAAGTTAGAACTAATCCCATCATATCTTTGAGATGATGAATTTGTCCCCTCCACACATTGTACGAATTCTAATTTGTAGAGCTTTTTTCCTTCTAAGCTCCTTAATATTCTTTTCCAGTTCAGTTTCTGCCCAATCTTCTTCATACAGGCAAGTTGAGAGGTTAGCTGCCTTTGCCAAAGCGCTCGGATACGTTAGATATTTTTATCCCTCTCAGAACATAAGGACCATTGATTGGAACCAATTTGCCTTGCGGGGTAGTGAGGTTGTATGGGCTTGTAAATCCGAAGATGAATTGGCCTCTAGATTAACAGAACTCTTTAACGCGATAGGAAAAGATATTCAAGTAGATAAGACGTCAAAGATCGATTCCATGACGCTTCCCCAGTTAAGTTGTCAACCTTCGGAGATGATGTTCTGGCAGCACAAGGGCGCTGGCTTTCATGGATTATCACCCTACCAAAGCGAGTTAATAGGCTCCCGTTCTGCCGGCTTGATTAATGCAATGGGTCTGAAACAACCCATAGGTGCTAAAGCCCACGATTCTTTGAATGTCCAAATTAACCTCCAGGCCCAAAAAACTTTTTTTGCCGGCCAAATTCAGCTTTATTGTTACTCCGTGGGTGGTGAGCTTATCAAGAAAGTAGATTTTATACCCACAAAAGCCCGTCCATCCGGAAGGACTTTTCAGGCCCGATTGGCAGGATTTGGAGATAAAGTCATTTTGGGAATTGATTTTAACCTCAGCGGGGTGGAGGATCTTAAAATTCAATCTGTCCTGGTAAATTCGAGTAACAATAGTAACAAGTCGATTGATACATTATTTCATTTCGATTTCACTGAGTCTAATGAAACGACGCTCAACAAAACTTTTGACTTCAAGACAGCTGGCTCGATATTCAGTTTAGTGCTTGACCGTTTCTCTAGCAGGCCAGTTTTGAGATTAGAAAATAAGTCTATCGACGAAACCAACTTCCTTTTTCCCGCCAAAATAGACCTTAACAAAAGCATCCTTAAAAAAGCTATTTCATCCGAATTGTCGTTGACATTTCCTGTAGTAAATTGCGCTTCTCTAGCGAACAGGGGCAGCAGTGACCGCCCAGATATCCGAAAAATACCCAGGCACAAAATCGAAACTCGCTCATTGTTGTATGTCTCCAATATTATTACCGCCTGGAACGCCATTCGGTTCTTCTTTCCTTATCCTGAGAAGATAAATGACATTTGGGAACAAGAACTAGAAAAGGCAATACAAGCTGCGCTATCGGCAATTTCCGATACCGAGTTTACTATGCTTTTCCGTGAAATGCTTCTTCCTCTCCAAGATGGACATGCCACTATTTTTGAGCGGCGTCCTCAACCAGTAGTTCAGCTTCCATTCAAGATGGAAGAAATCAATCAGAGATCATTCGTTCGACAAATACTTGATAGCTCAATAACAGTGCTAAAATTAGGGGATGAAATACTGGCCATTGGCGGTCAGGCAGTGACTAATTTGATTGCGAAGAACGAGGCACTAATCTCTGGTTCCTCACAATGGAAAAACTTCAATGCCGTTCAAGATGCGACTTATGGAGCCGTGGAGAAGCAAGTGGCCATCAAATGCGCCAGGGGAAATAGAAACTTTACGGTCCACCTGGATCGAACCATGCCGATAGGAGTAAGCAACGACCTAAAAAAAATGCAACACATGCAAGGCGGAATATACTATGTGAATCTATCCATTTTGTCCTCCGATGAACTGGCAGACTCGATTGACAAACTTAGGAGTGCTTCTACTATTATTTTCGACCTCCGCAACCGCCCAAAGGTTGATCCCTCATTTCTGGAGTATATCATGCATTATGACGATACCGCTAATGGATGGATGAGAATTCCCTGTTTAACGGGTGGCGATTCCTTGAAAGCGTCGGTCTTCGCTACAGCCGAATGGTTACTGAAAGCCAAGAAAGAACCCCTGACTGCTAAATGCATTTTTCTGACCGACGCCTCTGCCATTAGCTATAGCGAGTCGATACTGTCTATGATTAAGCATTATCAGTTAGGAACGATCATCTCCAATTCCAATACAGCAGGAGCCAACGGCGATGTTTGCGCCATGGAGTTGAATGGCCATTTTGTATTTTATTGGACAGGTATGAGGGTGGGCAATCTCGATCAAATGGAGTCTTTTGGTGTTGGCATTAAACCAGATATCATTGTTCACCCTTCTTTAAGTGATTTCGTAAATGGTGAAGATTACTTACTTCAAAGAGCAATCCGTCTTTGTCGGCCAATAAACCGTGAGTAGCGACTTTCATTGTTCGTAACCAAAGTTGGCGCGGTTAAGTTGTGAATGCAGAGAATCTCAGTTGGCATAATCTTACCAACCTTCAATCACCAATTGAGTAAGACAAGGCCCCAAAAAACTCCTCAATAGACTGTTCAAGGACGACCAGTAATTTCTGGATTATGAGATTGTCGTTGGTACAACAGTGATATTCCCAGTGATTGGGATTATCAATTTCAAATTAATCCAGGAAAATCGTATTTAAGGCCACCATAATTGACTATTACCGCATCCAGGTAAAATCCTAATTAGAAATTGAAAAATCTTCAAACCGAAATATCCTCTACTTTTATACGCTCTCTATGTTGGGAACGTCTACTTTTATCAGATGAAAACCGCGATATGGGTACTGAGCTGGCTGATTTACGGCAATGTCTGCGGACAGCCGGCCAAGCAAATATCAGCTGCCAACGAAAACATCGACACCCCTTATGTCTACCGATCACCATCAGCTGACGGAACCGGTAAATTTTATATGGGCAGGGAAATCGCCCGCGTGATGGACGCCAGCGGATCGGACTGGCTGGAGCGGCCGGGAAGACCTAAGCAGGAAAATACGGAGCTGATCATCGCCAGCATGCACCTGAACCGGGCTTCCGTCGTTGCAGATATCGGTGCAGGTACGGGGTTCTATACTTTCCGGATCGCATCCCTGGTGCCCGAGGGGAAAGTTTTTGCCGTTGAAATACAGGACGAACTGATCCGTTTCTTAAATCAGAAAAAGAAAGAGACCCGCGCGCAACATGTTGAAGTGATAAAGGGCGACACGCTTCGTGTGAACCTTCCCGATAGTTCCGTCGACCTGGCAATCCTTGTGGATGTCTATCATGAACTCTCCTGGCCCAGAGAGGTCATCCGGTCCATCCGCAACAGCCTGAAACAGGAAGGCAGGATTCTCCTGGTCGAATACCGCGGAGAAGATCCGTCGGTTCGCATCAAACCGCTGCACAAAACCACCATCGCACAACTCTCCCGGGAAATGGCTTCCCATGGTTTTGTCCTGGAGCGCCGGGTAGATGTCCTGCCGATACAGCATTTTCTTGTTTTCAAAGTAAACTAAAAAGACAATTCATAAAGAATAGTTGCAATAATCTTGGTTCGGTTGTTTGTGTACGTGAGCTGTTGGGGTGCTTCGTTGCTCTTCCCGTATAGGATAAAGTCTTTCACAAGTGAGATTGCAACGCGACATTTTAGACCTGAGCATTAGTGGAGTTTCCTTAAATACCATTTTCTTTTGTAGTAATGCGACCCAAACAACACAAATTTCTTCTTTTTTGAATATCTAGCCGCCCTAGACACTTTCTTACCAGTAGCTATGTGGGTTGAAAACAACTTTTTGTGTCCGATGAAATATTGATAGTCATATGCGAAAGGCAGTGACGAATTCCTGTTTGTTTGTAATACCGGTATATTGCCAGGCCCAAAGTCATCGGTTTTTATTTTCTGAAATTTAACAAAAACCTTCTTGTCCACTACATGAAAGATCATAAGTGTTATGCCGCTGAAACCACAAATGTTGAAGAGCATCTCCCACAGCCCCTCTATTTCCGATATATAATCAGGCAAGTCATTTTTTTGGAATAATTTGCTATCCGGACTTAAACTGATTGCTGAATTTTGACATGTGGTTGCTCATATACCGAAAAAGACCTGCTTGCCCGCATGGCGGAAGGAGATGAAGCAGCGTTTACTTTTATCTTCAATCAATACCAGGGAAAGTTATATTCCGTAGGCGTTGACATCACCCATTCACCGGAGATCGCCGAGGAAATCGTTCAGGACGTTTTTTTGAAGTTATGGCTGAAGAAGGAAAAGCTGAGCCTCGTGGAGTCGTTCAGCGGATACCTTTTCATCATCATGCGTAACGAGGCTCTCGATTGGCTGGTGAAGCAGGCGCGAAGAAGAAGGCTCCTCAGTCGCATCGTGCCCGAGAAAATTGCAACGTCACCCCTGACCGATGAATTCATGACAGAACAGGAATTCGTCGATCTGTTGCAAAAGGCATTAAATCAGCTCCCCCGCCAGCAGCAGGAAGTATTTCGACTGATCCGCCAGGAAGGATTCTCCCGCGATCAGGCGGCCCGAGCATTGAAGATCGATCCCAATACCGTCAAGACACACATGTCACGCGCCGTCAAAGCCCTTCGTGCATGGTATCTTGTGCAGGGCGAACTGCTCGTCACCGCCTATTTTATTTTCCGGGATTTTTTTTAGCCTTGTCACCCTTTTCTTCTTGCCGCATAGTCTTTAGCTAAGGATCAGTTTAACTGTTGCGTCATGAGCCCGGAAAGGTTAAGTCAATTGTTTTATTTATATACGCAGGGGAAGGCTTCCCGTCAGGAAGAGGAAGAGTTTCTGCAACTGGCAAGCGATTCTTCGAACCGCGCATTCCTGGAAGAACTTGTCGATGCATATATCTTCCAGAAAAAGGAAGAAAAAAGAATCAGCGAAGAAGGCTCGGCGGATATTCTTCAGGCAATTTTTCATGCGGGCAGAAAAGCCGACGCCAAATCGGCATCGTCAAATGCTGATCCTTTGTCCACCGCGCGACCGGCCACGATTATAGATATTCAGGATATTGATAGCCTCGCCACGCATTCCACATCTCGCCCCCATACCTATTTCCTGCGCAGATGGGGTTGGGTGGCCGCGTCAACACTTCTTCTGCTGGCGGCCGGTACCTACTTCGCGCTAACACCAGCTCATCGCCCGGAAATATCTGAACACCATCCCGTTGGGGGCGACATTGCGCCCGGTAGCGACGGCGCCATCTTAACCCTGGCCGATGGCACTACCATTTTGCTCGACAGTCTTAAGAATGGGACCATTGCCAGCCAGCAGGGGGCTAGAGTAATGCTTAAGAACGGGCAACTGGTGTATTCGAGGGATAACGCAGAAACCAATGCCGTTATTTATAACGTGGTGACCACCCCCAAAGGGAAGCAGTTCAGCATGGAGCTGTCAGATGGTACGAAGGTGTGGCTAAACTCAGCCAGTTCTATAAAATATCCCACCCGTTTTACGGTTGGCAAACGTAGGGTGAAAATTACCGGCGAAGCTTACTTTGAAGTTACCAAAAATAAAAAAGAACCCTTCCTTGTTGATGTGGATGGCAAGGCTTCCGTTGAAGTGTTGGGGACGGAATTTAATGTGAACAGTTATGCGGACGACGGGGCGATAAAGACCACACTGATTAAAGGTAGTGTGAGAATGTCCCTCGCTCTCACTCCCATGACTCCGTCAAAACAACTGGGGGAAAATAACGCCGCTGTTCATTCTACGTCGCGGCAGCAGAGCGTTGTCCTGAAGCCCGGCCAACAAGCGCAGACACAAGGACAGCAACAGATTAAAGTGATCAGCGACCTCAATATCAACCAGGTGATCGCCTGGAAGAATGGATTTTTCGATTTCAACAATGTTGAATTGTCCGATGTGCTGCGACAACTCGAGCGGTGGTACGACATAGAGATAAAATATACAGGCAAACGATCTGGCATCAAAGTAAAGGGCAAAATGTACCGCGATGTAAACCTGTCGGATGTGCTGGAAGTGTTGAATAAAATGGGCCTGTCTTTCGATACGGAAGGCAGAACGATCATTGTTCGTGGAGATCCGGTCATCATTCCCTCTGAATAAAACAGTCATGCCATCTATTTTGGCGGCGACATGTACTATAAACCATAAAATAATTTCAAGAGAGATACTGCCGATCGGGCGGGCAGTGGTAGTGGAAATAATGAAAAAAATTATTCAAATAAAAACCGGAAGTGGTTGGAACACCTCCGGAACTTATTTGGGTATATAATAACAAACAGGTTCTCGGTTGAAGATGCTTATTCACAACACCCAAACAACGCAAAAGTATGCAAAAAACTGCTCTTTGTAACCGGTCGACCCGGCGGGGTATCCGTTACTGTACTAAAATGCCGTTAGTTATGAAATTAACGATTGTATTATTAACTACCGTTTTTCTAAATGCGAATGCCGAAGGAATCTCGCAAACCGTCCGGTTTTCAGGGAAATCCGTTCCTCTGGAAAAGGTATTTTCCGAAGTGGAAAAACAAACCGGTGTAGTATTTATGTATTTCGAAATGGTGCTGAAGGAAGTGAAGCCTGTTTCGGTCAAGGCTGAAAATGTTCCGGTAGAAGAATTCCTAAGAGAGATATTCAAAGACCAGCCCCTGGATTATACCATAAAGGGCAAAACGATATTCGTAACCCGAAAGCCTCCCCCTATTAAAAAGTCGTCCCAGTCAGGCTTATTAAGCAAAAATGATACGCCGCTCCCGCCTCCTGTTGAAATTACCGGAAGGGTGGTCAATTCGCTCGGCATTCCCATGACCGGAGTGAGCATCACACTGAAAGGATCCTCCATTGGAACGTTCACTAACGATGATGGTCGTTTCCGTCTTAGTATTCCTGGAGAGGGAGATAAAAAAATATTAGTGTTCAGCTATGTCGATCATCAGCCGCAGGAGATCACGATCGGCCGGCAGACCACCATCGATATTACAATGGAACCCAGCGAGCGATCTCTCGGTGAGATAGTGGTAGTGGGTTATGGAACGCAGCGCAAGAGTGATCTTACAGGCTCCGTTGTTTCCGTTTCTAAAACAGATATTCAGCGCATGCCGATCATTAATCCGGCAATGGCCCTGCAAGGTAAGGCTGCGGGTGTCCAGGTGATGAACAACTCACACCAGCCGGGTGGCAGGGTAAGTGTGACCATTCGCGGCAACAGTTCTATCAATGCCGGCAACGAACCATTATATGTGGTGGATGGCTTCCCGCTGCAGGGAGGGCTCACCTTTATCAATCCAGCGGATATCGTATCAATGGAAGTACTCAAGGACGCGTCGGCAACCGCGATCTATGGATCCAGGGGAGCCAATGGTGTGGTGATCATTCAAACGATCAGCGGACGCAGGGGAATTCCAAAGATTTCTGTCAGGACAGACGAGAAAATAAACAAGGTGCGAAGGAAGATCCCTGTGCTCAACGCTTCTGAATTCAGAATGCTGTACAACGAAGCGTATGCCAATCAAAATGCTATTGACGGAGGCAGCCGGCCGTTGCCATATACCCAGGAACAAATAGATAATCCGGAAGTGGATATCGATTGGCAGGATGAAGCCTTTCAGACAGGATTCGGAACCAACAATACAATTCAGGTCACCGGAGGAAATGAAAAAACCATATATGCCTCGTCACTGAACTACAAGTCAGAGGAAGGAATATTTAAAACTTCGAAATGGGAACAGTTGGGAGCAAGACTCAACCTGGAATCGACATTGAGCAATGTGATTAAGCTGGGGGCCAACCTCTCGTATAACCGGGTGAACAATGGACTGGTGGAAACCGACCACGGAGGAAATTCTGTTCCGCGGGCGTTGCTGGAGTCTATGCCCGACCGGCCGATCTATGACGCGAATGGTATCTGGAGTGTGGCGTCAAACGACGGATACCTGAGTCCGGTAGGTCTTTTGGAGGGGCTTGATCAAAAGAGAGTAACGGATATCCTTATTGGCAATCTTATGCTCACCCTGCAACTAGCGAAAAACCTTAGTTTCCGGTCTACGGCGAATGTGAATCTCAGCTCCGCAAAATTTTCCAGCTATGTAAAGAAAGGAGCCAATAGCGCAGGAGGTATTAATGATCAAACCGGACGGATAGTACAAGACCACTCAACAAACTGGGTGAATGAAAATTACCTGAGCTACGATAGAGAGCTTAATAAAAGCACCATCAATGCCGTACTCGGGGCTTCCTGGCTCAAGACTCAATCGGACAATACTGATATCAGCGTTACCGATATACCTTCCGATCGGTTTGGCGTGAATCAGCTGCAATCAGGAGTGCAACCCACTGTCAGTTCCGCTGCAGAAGGCGCTGCGCTGAATTCTTTCTTCGGTAGGGTAAATTACAATTTCAACCAGAAATATCTTTTCACGGTCACCTTCAGGGCAGATGGGTCTTCACGATTCGGCGCAGAAAACAAATACGGATATTTTCCTTCGGGCGCCTTTGCTTGGCGATTGTCGGAAGAACGTTTCATCAAGGATCTCGGTCTTTTTTCAAACCTGAAATTCCGCGCCAGCTATGGCGTCACCGGCAACCAGGAGATAGGCAATTATCAATCTCTGGACAGGCTGGCCACAATAGTTACCTTTCTTGGCAACCAGCGGGTTCCCGGAATTGCCAATACACAGCTTCCTAATCCGGAACTAAGATGGGAAAGAACAAAGCAGCTTGATTTTGGTTTTGATATAGGACTTCTGAACGACCACATACAGATAGTCGTTGACTATTACAACAAGAAAACAGAGGACTTGCTGCTCAATTCTCCCATTCCTCAAACCAGTGGCTTCAGCACCATGCTAAGAAATATTGGCAGCGTAAGGAACAGGGGTTTTGAGATTGCCGTGAGCACGATCAACATCCAACACAGTAAATTTCAATGGCGGACGGACCTAAACGTATTCTTTAATAGAAACGAGGTAGTATCACTGGTAAATGAAAATCAAGATATCTTCCTCACTTCCTTCGTTAATCCGTTAAGCATAGTGAGGGTAGGCGAATCATTGGGTTCGTTCTGGGGACTGGTGAGGGAAGGCGTGTATCAGAACCAGGATGATATCAACAACCATCTGGCTAATCCCGGAACGGCACGACCCGGCGATCTGAAATACCGGGATATCAATGGAGATGGGGTCATTGATTCAAAAGACCGCACGATACTGGGAAATAATAATCCCCGGTTACTATATGGATTATCCAACAACCTTACCTATGGTCCATGGAATCTGTATGTCCAGATCAATGGGGCGCAGGGCGTCACCGTGATGAACCTTAACCCGGTGGTGCTGGAAGACAGGCAAACCCAGACCAACTCGCTCAAGACGCTGCTGAACAGGTGGCATGGAGAAGGCACCAGCAACACTATCGCCGCTGTCCGGATCAACAGTGATCTGAACATTTCCAGCAGGCATGCGGAGCCCGGATCGTATATGCGCATCAGGAATATTTCTCTCGGATACGGCCTCCCTTCCTCGCTGTTGTCGCATATCAATTTGTCATCCGCTACTATTACGGCATCGGCAATTGACTGGTTCACCTTCACCAAATATGGTGGTTATGATCCGGAGGTGAGCACCTCCGGGACGTTAGGTCATATCGACCAGGGACTGGATTTTTCCGCATACCCCTCGTACAAATCGCTCATGATATCGCTCCTGATTAATTTTTAATTCCCGTCAACACTACAATATGAAATTCAGATACATAGCATTTTGGTCAGTTGGAATATTACTGTTTTCATCCTGCAAAAAATTTCTCAAGGAAAAACCACTGACTTTCCTGAACACAGTTACTTTCTACAAGAATGAAGCGGACCTTAATTCTGCATTATACGCCTTGTACCAGGCGCAGAATACCTACTATGACGGTGAAGCATATGCGGAGATGTTCTGGGTTATCTGGGAGCTCCCTTCCGACCAGTCGTATCCAAATGAAGGGGCGGGAGTAAGCGATAACCTGAAAATCGATAATTACAATTTCGACCCCGAAATCAAGTATTACGACCGCTGGTGGAGGACCGCTTACAAGATTATCAGCCGTTCAAACGACGTAATAAAAAATGTTCCGGGGATGCCCATCAGTGATGAAAAAAAGAACCTCGCCATTGCCGAAGCCCGCTTTTTGCGCGGCCAGGCCTATTTCGAACTGGTTATGGGATGGGGCGATGTGCCACTGGTAGATGAAACCACAGTAGAATTTTTTCCTGTCCGCAACTCCGCAACAGAGGTGTACGCGTTCGTTATTGAAGACCTCAAGTTCGCCAGTCAGTACCTGCCTGCGTTATGGCCCGACAATGAGTATGGGCGGGCAACGAAATTTGCGGCAAAGTCATACCTGGCCAAACTCTATCTCACCATGGCGGGATTTCCGATACAGGATCAGTCAAAATACGCGCTTGCCGCTCAGGAGGCAAAGGAAGTGGTGGACCAGGGCCCTTATTCTCTGTACCCGGATGTTGCCGATAATTGGGATCCCACGGTAAGTCCCATGGAACAGATTTATATTGTTGACAAGACCAGGGCTGCAGGCAATGGAAGTTATTTCGATTCATATTGGGCGCCACGAAACAAGAACGAACTGGCCGCAGAGGCAGGAGTAAACCTGGTAGGAGCATTTTTGCCGAATGAGGATTTTTATGCTGAATATCCCGACGACGATCCGCGAAAGAAAAAGTTCTTTATGACGGAAGTCACTTCCTTTATGGACCCTAGCCTCACCTTGACGCTGGATCAGGTGACTGTGCGAAAATACTGGACACCGCTGTATAGCAACGGAAACGACCAGGACCTAGTGAGATTGCGGCTGGCAGAAATCCTCCTGATCCAGGCTGAGGCGGAGAATGAGGTGAATGGACCGACGACACAGGCGTATGATGCCCTGAATGCGGTGCGCAGCAGAGCCTATGGAGACGCTTCCCATAACTATGCGGGGTTGAGCAAGGATCAGTTCAGGGAGGCGGTATGGCTTGAACGTGCACTTGAACTTTGCTTCGAAGGAGTTCGATGGTCCGATATGGTTAGAACCAGGAAATACAAAGGCAGTTCTGTCTTTGATTACATCAACGCGGCCGGAGTAAGTCCACTGGAAAAGAATCTGCTGTTTCCGATATCGACCCCGGAAATGTCGACCAATGAAAACCTAGTCCAGAATCAGGGGTATTGAGTGTCACGCAAACAACAATCAGTTCTTTTAAATTATTGAAAGTTGGAATTATGCAGATGATGATGGCGGGCCCATCGATGGCGACTTACAGGAGTTGCCATCAAACCACCTTTAGCTGCTTCAATTAAAAGTTGTGGTAGTGAGCATCAAAGGAGCAAGGCATCGATAAAGATGGAAATTCTTGCGTATTTGAAATCTAGAAGTTTAAAATGACTTTTTTTATTCTGGACATGGCACATACCTTTAGCGCTGAATTAAAAAACGAAGTAACTCAACTTATCCAATGAGTGTTAGAAATTCATTGACAGCATTAATTGATGTTGCGTTGTTAGAAATCGACAATGTGATTGAGATGTCCAAATTTTATTCTGCGGAATCCGAGCCCATTGTTAGTACAAAATCGGTATTAATTCTCTTGAAGCAGGAGGTTCACTCCAATCCAAATAAAATCAATACGAGGGTGTTGAGAGCAATGCATGACTTAGGTATGTCGGCTTATAAGGAGTTTGAAAATACATCCTTGGAGGAGGCTCTAAACAAACTTGTTGCGGCATTATACCATCAAATTCCTAAGTATAAGAGCTTGCAGCCTTTGCGGAAGGACTTTAGTAAAGGTGATCCTATCTAATAGGGAAGCATGAATCGTTGGTACGCTATGACTGTACGAAAATTTACTTCGGGAACTTGTCATTCAAATCCTTCAGGGACATTATGGTACTTCATACGAGGACAAGCTGCCCTTTACCGATGAAAAAAGATTAAAACTTTGGACTAAGCGAACTGACCACAACAGAATTTGAAAGATGAGTGCATTGGTGATATGGGTAGCCAATTGAACACTAGATATCCACAGCATTCCAAAGAATGGTTCAAACGACAAGGGATCGAAAGTAGAAAGTATTAGCATTAGCTGATGTATCCTTCAGGAATTCACTGATTCCCGATTTGATGGTCAGATCATACCATTTGAACTTAAAGTCACATTTTTGATTCTCTATCTCCAGTTCGGAAAACTTTGATCAATATAAGAGGTCGCGGACTTAATCATTTCTACTTTTGTCATAAATATTGACTCTGAGATTTTCGTTAAATATAAGAATGATCCAAGATTTATGGCTCCCCACTTATGATAAATGCATGAAGGATCTGGTGGTGCCGGGCGCACGAGCAAGAACTTCATATCTAAAGCATATTGAATCGAAGTTCAATGCACTTATTCCAAATTTGGTTAGCCGGTTGGTTAATTCCGCCAATTTTGGTGCTTTCTTTAACTGAAGAAGGTAAGTATAATCGGTCAGGTTAAAAATGACTTATCCGCCTTCTACGAATAAGGTTCATCCTAATCCCTTGCTTTTTGGGTTTCAGCAACCTCCGAGTGCATGAAATATTAGCGAGTCAAAAATTGTGATGTGATGAAACCGGCACTTAATGTTGCGACTTTGGATTATACATTAGAAGGCTAATTGTTAACAAAATATGATGTCTCTGTTTGTTACATTTAGAGGGAAATGGATTTCAGATTGCTTGACGGGGATGCGGTGATTTGAGACCGGATATTTCTCTAGTCTTTCAAAACTATCTTGATGTTTATATATAATATCAAAATTGCGTTTAGAAACTTCAGAAAGCATCTTACAATCAACCTGATAAATTTATTGGGAATTTCTCTGGGGATTACTTGTTGTTTGATGATCTATGTTTACATTCATCATGAGCTTACTTATAATACTACAAACGAGAAAATAGACAGGATTTCCAGGGTTGTAACTGACATTAAAACTCCGGAGTCGTTTTTATATTTTTCTATGTCGCCGGTTCCCTTAGCTGAAGCTCTAAAAAGAGAATACCCTGAAGTCGAAGATGTTGCTAGGTTGCAGCCCATTCAGGCAATTCTCAAATTTAGAGGAAATGTTGAAAAGGAATCTGATGTTTATTTAGCCGATACAAGCGTCTTTAATGTATTTACACTTCCATTAATATCAGATGGAAATGTCTCGCGATTTAGCCAGCCCAATACCGCCGTAGTATCCCGTTCAACTGCAAGAAAATATTTTGGAATTTATAACCCAATTGATAGTATTATCATTTGTAATAACAAAAGTTATCAGGTAGTGGGTGTCATTGAGAACCTGCCAGATAATTCTGATATTGGAATAAACATTTTGCTGTCAGAGAATTATTCGAGTGCTGCCGGCTGGATTGAAGATTTACCTGTTTATTCGTTCATTCTTTTTCGTCGCGAAGGTAAGGCTGACCAGTTCCAAAAAAAACTGGAATCTATAGTAAACAGATACATGGCACCAGCAATGAAGAAGGCTGGCGCTGAGGGGTATTCTTTTATTTTAAAACTTCAGAAACTGAAGGATCTTCATTACACGGAAGGTCGCATAGGTGATACTCCTAAAGGAAATGAAAAAATCGTTTACTTGTTTTCGTTTCTTGCCCTTTTTGTTATTACTATAGCTCTACTTAACTATATTAATCTTACCACAGCGAAGGCTCCTGAAAGGGCAAAAGAAGTTGGTGTAAGGAAGATAAGTGGCACAAGTAAACTTAGATTATTTGGGCAGTTTATCATGGAATCGACTCTATTAGGACTATTATCGGTAATGATTTCCATTGGAATTATTTACGTATTGATGCTATTGTTCAAGGATACTGTTACAATTCGACCAGTCTGGTTTTTCTCAATGAATTCAGTGTATGTAATTGTAGCCATTCTATTTTTAATATTGATGAGCGGGTTATATCCTGCATTTATCTTGACAGAGTACAAGCCAATAGAAGTACTTAAAGGCAGATTTTCACATACTACCAAGGGAATACTTCTGAGAAGAGTATTTACCACCTTTCAATTTATTCTAACTATCGGAATGATTGCAGGAGTAATAATTATCTTCAGGCAAATGAAGTTTCTGACCAACTTCAATCTCGGGCTAAACAAAGATCACATAGTAACCATCAGGCTACCTGAAGACTCAGTTGTAAAAAAGTCTGCTCGCGCTTTTGCAGATGTTCTCAAGCAGCAAAGCGAAGTGATTGATGTAAGCGTAGGCTCAAATATTCAGCCCGGAGGTCAAGCCGCATTTGCCACAACGTTGCTAACAATTGATGGGAAGAAAAAAGATGTAGTAAGTAACTATCTTTTTATAGATGATCATTTTTTGAAAATGATGGGTATCCGAATTAGGAGTGGTAGGAATATTACGAGTGACCCAGCGGACCAGTTAGGAGCTTTTATCGTTAATCAGGCTTTTTTGAAACACACGGGGTTGTCGAACGGTTTGGGTGTTGACATAACTGCGTTTGATCATAAAGGAAAGATTGTAGGCATTGTCGATGACTTTCACTACCGGTCTATTCATAATCTGGTTGAACCTCTGGTCATGATTTATAACACTTCACCACCTGAACATATTACCGTGAAGTTGGAATCCAATAATGTCGCAAGCCTTAAAGACAAATGGCAGAAACTTTATCCAGGGTATCCCTTTGATTACTTCTTTTTGGATGAATCGTTTGAAAAACAGTATGAAAATGACAGGTCGACGGCGACGGTATTTACCCTTTTTACAGTGCTGATTGCATTAATTTCTTTCTTTGGTTTATACGCCTTGTTGTCTGTTAATATTTTTCAACGTACCAAGGAAATTGGCATCAGGGTAGTTTTGGGTGCTTCTGGAAAAAATATCTCGATTTTAATGTTCAGAGATTATCTAATTATTTTGTTTGTGGCCATCATGATAGCTGCGCCGATAACTTGGATTCTCATGAATAAATGGTTGGAGGAATTCGCTTATCGAAATCAAATTCAGTGGTGGATATTTGCTGTTGCTGGCATTGTCACCTTAATTATCTCATCGATTATTGTATTTCTGAAAGTATTCAAAGTGATAGTGTCAAATCCGGTAAATGCCCTAAGAACTGAGTAACTCTCCGGATTGGAGGATAGATTTTGACAGCTAGCAATTTACCGTCCGAGCAGATGAGCCTATCATTTTATATAACGAGGCCTTAGGCCATATAGTTAATTCAAATTAGAAGAATTTACCTCTGACTTTGACTCGGAGCTGGTATTTTACCTGGGATACCCATTTTTTTGAGGAAATAGAAACAGGCATTCAGAAAACACGGGATAAATGGGCGGCTAACAAGAAGGCAGCTTACAATGGTTCCGTTCTCCATTTTATGCGTAGTATTTATCGGGATCGGTTTAAGGAGAATGGGTTTCGTATAGTTGCCTTTGGCAAAGTTTTGACGAGGAGCGACCTTCAGCCTGAAAAATTCCGGAAAATGGCCGTCTAATCTGAGAAAATCGGGTTAAATCGTTTGATCGGAATGGTTAAGGTATTCGCAGTAAAATTTGAAGTTGATTCGGGTTGTTGATCTACGTGAATATCCATAAGAACAGGCGTTGTTTATAACGCAAAGGAAAATATGTTGTCTTTCGCGTTTTCCGCCAGGTCATTGATAAAGTGTCCCAGCACAATGCCGGCGTTGAAAGATGCAGTATAATTCTGGCCGGCGGTTACTTCCAGGTCGAAATGCCCTTCACGGTCCGCGATCGCAGAAACAAACATGCATGGTTGTTTACTGCTCAGCCGGATCACCCCATGCGTGGTTTCGATCGAGCCGACCGGTAATTTGCTTTCTACTTTTCTAAAGGATGCGATCGCTTCTTTATCTACCCAGGTGTACTGGCCATAGTCAGTGACATTCACCGATCCGAGCGCGCAATAATAAGGCGAGGAAAGAACGGCTGCTCTTACGGAAGGGTTGACGGGAGTTTTTACAAACAGCGCGCTTGCCTTTTGTTTCAACGCCACGCTAAATATGTCGAACACTTTGGCATTAATGTTTACAGGAAGTAACTTTTCAAACTCGGGATGTTCCAGGTTACTGAGCGGATTACCGGGGTGACCGTTGTGCACAAAAAATCTGCAACCGGCCACGATATTGCCGCAATAAGAAGTCTCCGAAGGATAGCCAGCGGTTCCGGCCGCGATCACCAACCCCGGTTTTTCTTTTTCGAGTAACGGTACGAGTACGCGATATTTCTCCTGCGAGCTCGAGCTGTTTTTCGATTTATCCATAAGGTCCTGGACGCACCAGACTTTTACTTCGAGCAAAAGCGGTTTCGCGGCATCCGCATTATCTGCTATTCTGAAAACCGCCCTGTGTATGTAACGGCTTCTTCATGGGGTCTTACCGGAGATCACATCGTTTACGCGACGCTGGCCCGGCATAATAAGATTATAAGGCTATCATTATTTATAATCATTTTTATCTCGATATCCGGCTTGATTTCCACAATATCAATTCTTAGATTCAGGTCGTAACTTTTCATTTTAAGAACTCCGGTTTTTTGCGAATATCGGTGTCGATGAGGTTGAGGATTCTTTTCCTTTTGCGGTCTTCAAGTTGTTCTAGGTCGTGAAGATGCTGGAGTTCGGACTGGATGCGATGCCGAAGTACTGGACAGGGAAAAGCAGTCTTTATAAATTTAGGTTGCTTTTTTTATTATTTTCCTGAAGGTGAAGTAAGATTTGCAGATCTCCAAAATCAAAAACCTTGCTGTTAGCTAGGAAAGATATTATTCCTGATTGCACTGCAATCTCCTTTTGCATTAGCGGGTGTTTGTCTATTTTCTTTTGAAAGTCATTATCGTTGTTGAAGTCAAGACTTTCTATTTCTTGAATATACATGCTTACAGTCTCAATAGCATAAGTGGAGATATTCTTTATGCTGGAGAATTTTTTATCAATTAAAAAACCTAAACTGTCGCCGATAGCAGTGCAAGCATCAAGGGCAGAAGAAACAAATGTGGTAGTAAAGTTTTCAGTATCTGGTGTGTTTTTGTCAACTTCTTTTGTAAGGATTTTTATTTTATTTTTATCAGGACTTTTTTCAAAAATGTTGAGGTATAAATAATCAATTGCTACCCTAAGTGCATCCGGGTTGCCAAAATCAAAATTGTCTGAAAATATACGTAATTAGGATAAAGCCTTTCACAGGTAAGATAATTGAAAGCCGTCTGTTTTGTAAAATCTAATTCTTGAAGTTTGTCAACCGCTTCTATAGACATACTAGACTAGTTATTGTTATTTGTTTTAAACCACGAGTGAAATAATTTCATGAAAACTATAGGTATGATCTGAAAGTTGCCGCTACGAAATTTGCCATTGCTGAACTGAATGATCTGGAAAAAGAAAAATCTTTATTGAAATCACTGCAAAAAGGGAATATACATTCTGTGTCCATTGAAAAGGACGGAGATGTGTCAAAAATGTTCATAGAGGTCAATCCGCAGTTTAAAACCGTAATTCTATAGGATGCGCAGATGAGGCGTATGCAAAAATGGATGTCCCGTATGAATTTTGCAGCATTTGAAACGAAATATTATTCTCTGAAATACTATCAAAACCCTATAGGGATATTTGTTCCCTATTATATGGGATCATCTTTACCAAAATCATTCCGCAAAGGGGGCAAGGTCCATTTAATGGCAATATGATTTCTCAAGCGTTTTTATATTGAGCAACTTTTTCCACTTCGAAACCTGTTTACAATAGAGATTGAATTGTGGCTGCAAGGTTCCTACTTAAGCGTTTACGAATCTGTAATATGTTTACAACTGGTAATCAACTTTCCAGTGCTGTAAAGGGTATAATTGTTTGTTTTTAATTCAACTTATTTGCAACATCAATGTCTAATCGCTATTACGATTAATTTTTGAATATCAATCTGCAGGTGGTTTAAATCTTCTATATTTGAGTCCCCTTTTCTTCCTTCATACCGGTATCTGTTCTTGCTGTAAACAATAACCGAAAATATGAAACAATATTCTTTGCTTTTCCGTTCAGCATTATTCCTTGCGCTTGCCATTCAGATTACGAGTTGTCAAAAAATTATCGATCATTGGCCCGGACACGGTCATGGAAACGGAGATGGTGACAGTACCGAACACTATCGGATCAAGAGTATTAAGTATTCATCTAATCATGCTGACGATCCAAGCCGGGTCAGTGAAGCAACTTTTTACTACAGCGCAGGTAATCACCTCGACAGTATAATTTCAGCCGGTGATCCTGACTACAAGCACAACTGGGTAATAACATTTGCGTATGATCATAATGGTCGTCTTCAGAAATACCTCGGCACTTACGATTGGGATGGTCAATCCGGGAGCGTTTCTGACAATTATGGGTACGACAGCAACAATCGGGTTGTAATTGACACTTTGTTCGATGGTTATTTTTTGGTAGGAAGCGCCACTTACTCGTCCCTTGTCTATAGTTCGCAGGGACAAATTATAACCGATTATTTCCATGTCGTTGCAGATGGAATCCCACAACCACACGATACTTTAAACTTTTCGTATGACACGGAAGGAAACAGGGGTGTCGTGACTGGGGACAATTCCTTGCAGCTTGGCAATGATGGAACAGGTAATCAAGACAGTACAGGTAATACAGGCAGTACTGTGTATGATAACAAAGTTGCTTATCGGTCAACCAATCCGATTTTTCAGCTTATTGACCGAGATTATAGTAAAAACAATTCAAACTTTGCGATTGGCTACAATTCGGCGGGACTGCCGCTTGGTTTTTCAATCGGATCCAGCGAGGACTTCCTGGCGCTCGGCGAGCCACGTGAAATTGAATGGGAAGAGGTTCCCTAATGAAATCACGTAAACCAGGTTGCATTAGATAATTAATGAGTGTGCCTCCTTCGGGAGGCATTTTCTTTCTATGCCGTAAAGAATATTATCGTCAATTACATTTCCAGGAATTTCTTATTGTTGTAGGTGCGCCATGGGAAAACGCTACCAGTTTCCCGTTTGAATACGTATGATTGCTGTAATCATCGTGGGTCATGATGTAATCAGGGGAACCAAATTCGCGTTTGATACGTCTGTACGGCGATTGAGTAGGTAACCACATCATCATTTCGGCGATACCGACATTTACGCTTACTAGATACAAACCAACGGCAAGAGTGGAAGGCAAATAGAGTTCCTGTTTACCTGCCTTATTATTCAGGTCGTAAGTATATCTTTCACCGAGTTGAGCGGCGGGATTACCCTGATTCTTATAAATCGAAATCAGGTTTCCTTGAACATCGTAGCTGAAAGTGACGTCACCAAAAGTCTTCACTTTTTTGTTCTCATAAGCAATAACGTCTGAGCCTACACTGGTGGCATACCCCGTAACAGGATCGAACGTTACTCCCAGATTATAAGAGTTGATTTCTATATTTCCACCCTGAAGCGGTTCTTTTATAGACGTTACATGAATCGTAGCAGCGTTCTTCTGGTAATCGATGGAACATACGAGAGAATCGAATCCGCCTTCTGCGTATGAAGTGCTGGCGACAAGGGTTTTAGCAAGACCATTAGCATCAAATACCCTTCGAATTAAAATTTGATTAAAATCCGATCTGTTTTGCAGTATTAGGATTGATTATTGCACAGGTCACGCAGAATCCAAAAAGCTCTCAAACCTGCTCATCATTTCTCCGAAATGCTTGAAATTAGTTTGTATTAGTATAGATAATCTTTTCCCACCCATGTCAAGTAGGCTTTTTGCCGTTTGGATATTACGGAGGTTATTTTTTCTGTTCTACCTTGTGAGAGAAGATATTTTATCTTGTAGAGTAAGGGGACAATTTTGTCCTTGATATTTTACAAAGTTTATTGATTAGTATTTTCACCCCTTGATAATAACCTACAATATCTTGAATAGCTTTCTCGCTTCGGTTTTTAGAGTGATTTTTAAAATAACAGCTTTAAGGAAGCGCTATTATGGGGTGCATAAAAGATTTTTCAAACCCTCTGGCGTTTTCAAGGGTGTTTCGAAGAAAATAGTGTACAGGAATAAAATTGTTCTTGATCTCGACATAAATGACTGGATTCAGCAAAATCTCTATTTTCTCGATCAGTATGAGGAAAAGGAAATCAAATTCTTAGAAAGTATGCTCAAACCCGGAGATCTTTTTATTGATGTTGGGGCAAACATTGGCTTATTTTCACTCGTTGCATCTGCGATAATAGGAGAGTCAGGAAAAGTGTATGCCTTTGAACCGTATTCTAAAAATTTCGACAAACTTCGGCACCATGTTGAGCTTAACCAGATTGCAAATGTCATAGCTGAACGCCAGGCGGTGTCTGACAAAATCGGATGGATCGATATAAAAGCGAATGAAGTTGACGATAATGACGGAATGATCAGTGCATATGTTGATACATTCACCTCATCCGAGACGGTTCCAACGATCGACTTGGATTCATATATCAAAGACAATATCAAACGACCCATCCGATTTGTAAAGTTGGACGTTGAAGGTGGCGAATATTTAGCTCTCAAAGGGATGAGTTCAACTCTTGCCAATGATCACCCAGTTGTATTGGTTGAAATAAATCCAGCCATATTATCAAAAACGAGCTTTACTCCAACCATGATCGAGGACGTGTTCTTTCGATTACAGTATTCAAAATACTATCTCGGTCTCAAAGGTCAGCTATTAACAGAAAGGGCGCCGGGTGACAATTCTTGCAATTGTGTATTTATTTAAGGCCTTGAGACAACTTCACAAGATCACTACAAGCACCAAATAAACCTAAGAAAAAATAATTCTTCGGTTAGTAAGGCAACGTAAAGGAAGGTTTTGGCCTTCCTTTTTTATTGCTGCAACTAACAGTTGGGTGTCGCGGTCCGCACTAACAAACCTATGTCTGAACAATTAATATGAACAGGAAAATACCTCTATTTAACCCAAATAATCTTTCTAAATGTCGTATTTTGACATCAAGATTTGCGTTACTTGTAGCCCCATTGTTTGATCGGACGAAGTTGACGAAATTGAACAAGGTCCCAAACAAAAAAAGCTCCCGGAGGAGCTTGTTGAGAATAGAGGTTTCGAATTCTTATTGACGCGTGGCTACAATCTCACCGCTGTAGCTGGTAAAACCAGACACGGAATAATTCCAGACAATCGTGTCATCTCTGGTGGCCTTGGTCTGCAGGGTGCCGGTGCCAACGATTGTCAGACTATTGCCGTTTGGATTCGTAAATGTCTGTGAAGGAATCGTCAGTGAATTGCCATCGGCAACCGCATTGAGCGGTGCGTTGAGAAATCCGCCGAAGTTACGGATCGCAAATTTGTTTCCACCTTTGGTTTCCACCTTCATAATGTAAGTTTCTGAGTCATCGGTGACCGTGAAATTACCGGCGAAAGAGGCGACAGGGGCAGAGAGGTCTGCATCTTTCTTACTGCAGGAAGCAAAGGCAACTGTAAATGACAAAACCATAAGAGCGATGTTTCTGAAAGAAAATAACTGTTTCATTGTTTGTTTTTTTTTAAGTTTTTTTTGATTGCGGAGCGAAACTACAGCCCCGTTCTCCCGGCTGTTAGAACCAGGGTAACAATGAATAACAGCAGCGTAACATAAATTCAATCGATTGATAATCAAGTTGATAAACCTCGATTGACAGTAACATTCATTACTGTTACAGTAACATGGAAGAAAATACCTGAAAATTAAACCGTCACCGACTCGCTGGGAGAGATCCCAAACTCTTCACGGTAGGTTTTTGAAAAATAAGAGAGGTTGTTGAATCCGACTTCGTAACCGATTTCGGAAACATTTCCGGCCTTTGCCTCAAGCAGGCGTTTTGCTTTTTTCAAACGCATCGACCTGAGAAAGTCGCCGGGTGACTGGCCGGTCAGCGCTTTGAGCTTACGATGCAATTGCATTCTGCTGAGCCCCACCTCCTGGCCAAATTTTTCCATACTGAATTCAGGCTCTCCCATAAAAGTTTCAATGGTTTCCATCACCTTCTCCAAAAATTTTTCATCCATTGAGCTGACTATGGTTTTTTTCGGCCCCAGGTATAGTTCCCTGCTGAAACGGTCCCTCAGCTGCTTGCGCGTTTCTATGAGATTCCTGACCCTGGTGAGCAATTCCCTTGTGTCGAAAGGCTTTGTGAGGTAGTCGTCAGCCCCGGTTTCCAGGCCACGGATCCTGGCGTCCTCTGTCGCAACCGCCGTCAGCAGGATTACCGGAACATGACTGGTTCGCTGGTCTTCCCTGATCTTCTGACAAAAAACAAGTCCATCCATTTCAGGCATCATCCAGTCGCTGATGATAAGGTCCGGAATGATCTGCATGGATTTTTCCAAACCCCTGACACCATTTTCGGCTGTCAGCACCCGGTAGTCTTTCTTCAAAGTGGTGAAAATATATTCCCTCAGGTCCTGGTTGTCTTCAACAACCAATATGCAGGGTCGCTCGTTATTTGCACCGGCATCATCAATTATCCCGGCTTCTACTTCATCGGAAACCTGGTACTCGTTCTCGAGAATCCTTTGCTCACTGAACACTTCGGGTGCAGTTGCGGCAACGAAGGGCAGGTCAATGGTAAAATTCGCTCCGGCACCTTCCTGGCTGTCGACACTTATCTTACCTGCCTGGAGTTCTACCAGCTCCTTGGTCAGTGCGAGACCGATTCCCGTGCCCTGCACATCGGCATAATATCTTTGTCCCTGGTAGAACCTGTTGAAGATAAAAGGAATCTCCTCCCTGGC
>Ga0193752_1000552_pt1 | contig 35314 bp, 34 predicted proteins | sample H1c1metaG_FD_144924 | JGI IMG/M metagenome (GOLD analysis project Ga0193752, IMG submission 144924) | Soil microbial communities from a riparian zone of the East river system, Colorado, United States - H1c1 | ecosystem: Environmental > Terrestrial > Soil > Riparian zone | place: USA: East River... | reverse complement strand
ATTTGCGCGATGCCGCTGCGGCCGCCATCGCGCAAATGGCGAGACAAGACGACTATTACACTTTGTTGCAACTGCTCATTCGATATCCCACGCTCGCTGACGGTCCGCTGTATTCGGCGTTGGGAATCGCACTCTCCGCCCCACAAAGCCCGGACCATCGAAAACGCTGGGCAGAAGGCGAACGCTCCGCACGTAACGAATGGTGGCGTCTTTTGCCCACGCAACCCAAGACCTGGTGGGTGAATTGGCGCGACGCCTTCTGACCGGCCGCTTGCTGCAAACGCAGCTATACTGCCTCGATAAGAACATCTCCACACTTAGTTCCGGGGGCTACATGAATGCGACGCTGACCAGCGAACGGGAATCCCTATTCAAAACGCTGCTCTGGTCTGTAGCCTGCTGCATGCCTCTTCTTAGCGTTGCCGCCAGCGCGCAGGAATCGGCGCCTTGGTACGGCAAATCGGTGCCGCCAGGCTTGGGCGATGTACATAAGCCCATCGTCAACGTTAAGAATGCAACTCCGCCACCTGCAACGGTGCCCCCTGGCGAAGAGAAGTTCAGCACGCTGCGCGGTTCTGAAATCTATCGCGATGTCGCGTCTATCGTGGGCTTCTCGAAACAAAGCCGCGCGGCGGGCGATAAAGTATGGGGTCGAGTCACCGGCTTTCCCGCCGCCAAAGCGACTATCGATTGGTCCGCGCAGCAGCTTAAATTAGCCGGTTTATCGGATGTCGCCGTACAGGAATACACCGCCACGATTGGCACGCCGATGTGGTGGTCGAAATCGTGGGAAGTCAAACTGATCGCCAATGCCGCGTTCGGTGAGGCGAGTCGCGATGTCGTATTGGAAACGGCGGTGCCGACGAGTGGCTCGAACATCGATGGCGGGACGCTGACGGCGCCGCTGGTTTACGTTGGGGCGGTCACTGACAAGCTGCCCGACGTCGATGTGCGCGGCAAAATCGCCGTCCAACATTTGCGACCGGTAAATGGCGCTTTCTCCGAGCGCACGCCCACTGTGCAACGCGCGCAAGCACTGACTAAACAAGGCGCGGTCGCCATCCTCAATGTCGTCGAACAAACCGGCAACATGCATGTGCGTGATTTCGGCAATTGCGGCGCACCTTGCTTCAATCTCGGCTCTGCTGACGGCGATTTCGTCGAAGAAGTGCTTGCACGCGCAACCAAGGACGGCAAACCGCTCACCGCGCAGCTGAAATTGCAGGCAGAGCGCTACGCCGAACTCAAGGGCCACAACGCGTTCGGCGTCATTCCCGGCAGCAGCGACGAAAACATCATTATCAATGCGCACGCCGATGGTTGGTACGATGCTGCCGGCGACAATGCGGACGGACTCGCGGTACTGATTGCGCTTGCCAGGCACTTCGGACAGCCCGCACACAAGCCGAGGCGCACATTGATATTTGTCGCAAGCGGCGGCCATCACAGCGCAGGCCTCAACGGCCCGGCGAATTTTGTGCGCATGAATTCGACGCTGACGGCCAAGACAGTGTTGGTTCTGAATTTGGAACACATCGCGCAACTGCGAATTCGATCCGGCATGTGGACCGTCGATGGCGCGGAGCAGCCGATGAATTTCGGTATCGACAACTCAGCACCGGCAATCCTCGCCGCCGGCAAGCGCAGCATGGAACGGTATGGGTTTAATCTAAACCCAACGTTCGGTACTTCTGTTTCGGGTGATCTGGGCGGCTATGCGCCGCTTGGCGTGGCGCGAGTGCAGGCCATTCACTCAGGTCCGATGTATCACACCAGCGGCGATACACTCGAGACCATTTCGGTGCCGGGCCTGGAGCGTGCAGCGCGCTTCTACGCGCACTTCATCGAAGAGATGATGAAGTTGCCGCGCACAGAATTGAATCCGGCGAAAAGCGCAGCGGCGAAGTAATTTTCAAGTGGCTTCGAAGGCAGGGACTTATGCAGCCTCGATCGTGGAGGTAGATAGCTCTGCCGATTGACCGACGTAGTGGGTTGCCACTTTTTTGCGAAACAGCATGTGAATCCAAATCGGGCGCGGAGCCTGCATCTTGGCTTGCAGCTGATTCAGTTTGACGGCGATTTTAGTCGCCACCTTCTGCGGCAGATTCCGCGCGGGAGGCGGTTTCAATTTCGCTCCGCACTGAATGCACGGCTCTTCTTGACTATAGGTGCCGTAGGGATTGCCCGCCTTCGTCATCAACAAAGCGGACAGCTTGTTCGTTCGTTGCTTGTGGCTGCCGACCAAAGAAGTCGCCACGACTTCCATCTCCGGGAATAGCCGGCGCAATCGATTGGCATCGAAAACACCGACATGCGACCAAGGCGGATTCAACTGACCGCAGGTATAGCAGGTGGTTCGATCGAGGCGCGTGTCCTGTTCGAACGGCACACCTACCAGCAAGCAGCGGCTGGTCACTCGCTGTAGCTCGCGCGCCGCTGCATTAAGCACCGGCTCCGGCAAATGCTCCAGCACTTCGGCACAAAGAACCAGGTCGAATTCGCCATTCTGGAAAGCCAATTGCGCGGCATTCCCTTGAACGCAGCGAACCCGATCGTGGACGATTTTCGGCTTCTCAAGATCCAACGCCGTCACGAGCTCGCAACGAGTCGTGAGCGCGCGCGAGATGTAGCCGTCGCGCGCACCGATATCCAGCGCGGAATGCACAGGTTCAGGAATGAGCCCGAGCAAATCTCCGATGCGATTCTGCTCTTGGGCGCTGTTCCGATAGGTCGTCAAATCCGCTGCCTGGTGCTGTCCGATATCCATGTCTTAGTCTGCACTACTCCATGACCCATTCAAGGCGCAGTTTAGTCGAGGCCTGTTTCGCCAGGATGTCAGCGATTTCCTACACCACGTTAATTGTGGTGTAGGGGTTGTCATGCCCAGTAGCGGCCTATGCGACCGAATTCGATCGATCGTGATGGGTAACCTGCCCCAAACCACCGACATCGCCCCAGCGACCGCCTTTATAAATGCGAATACCAACGCTGCGAGTCTCCGAGATCAGCTGCCCGTCGGCGGTATAGCGCCAATACCCACCCAACGTATGAGCTTTATCGTGCGTCGCATGGATGATTAGCGGACGCTCAGGACGCAGACGCGTGTAATCGTATTCGCCGACACTGCCGCCGGCCAGCTCGACGAACTCCGCAAGATTCGTGTTCGTCGTCCCCGATCCCGACTGCGCGGTAATTTCGGAAAGCTGCAATCGCGATTGAATGCCTGCCGTGCGCCATCCGGCCATGGGATTGCCTTGACGCGCATCGCGCGTCCGATCCCGTGGCCCGTAGCCGAAGCCGACCGAGGCACGCTTGGTGCCAATCGGCAACTCCGGTTCATACGATCCGCGTCCCGTACTCAAGTCGTTCAAGAGCTTTTCATCTCGGTAGCCGAAGGCGGCGAGATAGCCCTGACTGCCAATGCGGTGTGTTTCCTCCGCATCGGGATAGCGATTACTCTCGTAGCCGCGCTCGTGAAAAATCGTCGACGCCAATTGAATGGCCCAGCGCCCGTTATTGTTGGTCACCGAATAAATCCCATCGCAATCGAGCAGCTTGTGGCCATCGGCTGTATAGCGCGCGAACGACAGCGAGAACACTCCACCGACTGGGCAATAGAGATGCACGTTGACGCTTTCCAAAATGTCGTACGAACCTTTTGCGATGCGACTCTTGCCTTTGCCCGTACCGTTGAGGGTACGTGGCGGTGAGGCCAATAGATCACGCTCGCTGCGCACGACGATCGGTTCGATTTCCTCGTACACGGCGAAGGGAAAGTGCACCGTGCGTGCAATGCCGGCTAGATCACGCTGACTGAGTGCTGTGAAATATTCCATGACCAGTCTCAATCCATTCGTCACGGGCGCCGCGAAGGCCGCCGGAAAGCGCGAATCCAGTTGCGCGCCTCGTTTCAAATTTGCCGGTTTCGTGAATTCGCTGCTGGGGCCCGCTGCGGCTGTGCTACCACGCGTCTGCGCGGATGCCGCGCCGCCGATGCCGCCCAGCGCGCCCACCACGCCCAACGCGCCGGCCGCCGTAAAAAAGCGCCTGCGCCCGATGTTCGATGCCTGCGAGTCTTTGTCATGATCTTTATCTTGCTGACTCATCGTTCCCCCCTTTCCACCTACGTTGATGACTCAATCTCAGTCGCGAATCGATTGCGCGGCAGCCCGAGTTCGGCACCGGACACGCGAAATATACGAGCTTGCGCGCGACGCTGCGACTCTCAAACGCGCTTTTCACGCGAAGTGGCATTCGGTGGCACTCCGAACCATTATTCAAGACTTATCCGGGATAAGCAGCCGCAATCTGCCCCCAAAAAAAACGGCCGGGAATTTCTTCCCGGCCGCTTTTATATTTTCCGATGACGCGATTACTTGGCGCTGGTCATCTTCGCGCTGCTTTGGTCGACAAACTTATAGGTCACGGAGCCAAAGAACATTTCGTCCCAGCTCTGCTGCCCCCATGGCACTGAACGATTCGGATCGGGGTTCGCCTTGTTCTGCGTCGAGTTGTCGAACGCCGCGATCGCCCGAATCTTCGTGCCCGCCGGCACGCGCAGAGGCTCGGTCAGTTCGTATTGCAACTGCCAGTTGTAGTTGTACTTGGCGATGTTGAGTAGTTCTTGCTTCTTGCCGTCCGGATACTCCGCGTAGAAGCGCATACGCTTACCACGGAAATGCATGTGCGGCAGCATGCTGAAGATATAAGCGTCCTTCGGCACGGTGATGGTCTGTTGCATCTCGAAGTCAGACGCACCGGGCGGAATGTTCTTCCAAGTGTTGGTGAAGATACAGGCGCATTCGCCCGACATTCTTTCCGCCGGCACCTGGTCGTCCGGATAGAACCAAAGCCCAATCTCGCTGGCGTCGGTCGTTTCCTTACCGTTAGTGGTGTAGTGCAATTGCAACGCAAGCTTCGAGCCTACGCGTAGAAGACCACCGGTATTAAGCGGTTCTTCTTGAACCATCGCGCCTGGAATGTACGCGGTAATACGAGCGGCATTGGGATCGCGGCGCAAGAACCCGCGCGCTGCGCCATTGCCGCTAGGCGGGGGAATCAAGTCGTTCAAAGTATGGTGAAGCACAGTGCGATCACCTGCGATGTACTGGCTGGCGCGAACCCAACGATCACGCGTCAAGCCTTCAAACGGCACTTCGACGCGAATGTAGTCGAGCACACCCGAAGCGGGAACTTTTTGCGGAGGCACTTTCACGACTAGATCGGGCTCGCCCAATGCCCACTTGGTGGCAGGCCATATGAGCTTAGTCAGCGGATCGTCCGCGGTGTCTTTCTTGGCGCCCGCTTCGATCCAGTGAATCAACTTCTGGGTCTCGTCGGACGTCAGTGTGTAGGTTTCCTTGAAGTGACCGATGGTCGGATCGATCTGAGCGGGAGGCATGCGCTTGGTAAGCACGACTTCGCGAATCATCGGCGCGAAGCCTTTGACGACCGCGTAGCTGTTCATCGCGAAGGGCCCAATGCCGCCGGCACGGTGACAGCGCGCGCAGTTGTCGGCCAGGATCGGAGCGATATCCTTGGAGTACGAAGGAACACTCTTGGAATGCGCGGCCTTCGCGATGTAGGTCACGGAAGGTCCGCTTACTCGTGCGGCAGCCTTCTTAACGGGCGTGCCCGCCAGAATCGCGTCGAGAGCATTATTCAGATGCTTGCCGGTCGGGCCACGGTATAGGACGGTGAACGATTTCGGATCCAAGAGCACGACTTCGCCGGTCTTTTTGATGCCGAGCGCTTCGGAGGGCAACTGCGTATCATCCATTAGGACGGGGACATCGATGCCATAGGTCTCTAATTGCATTTGCACCGACTCGCGGGACTCCGTGCCCAACGGGTTGATCATGAAGAACTTTACTTTGCCCTGGTACTTCGCCTGCGCGTCCTTGAAACCGGCGATGGCTTTGGCGGTGCCTTTGCTACCGTTGCTTTGAGCCAGTAACGCAATCACTTTGTGATTGTCGTAATAGCTCATCTGATGAAAGTAACCCTTCTGGTCGAGGAGCGAAAAATCCCCCGCCTTCGTGGTGGTGGTCGCTGCACCCGCCGTCGTGGCGGCAATGAGGACGACAAGTCCAAGCAATACTCTTTTCACGGTGTTCCCCCGAATGACTACTGACACTCCAGTCAATTAACAGCCGAACGCTACCACATCCACCCCTATGGGCCTAGCGACAAAACATAAAGTCCAAAGTCTCGTGACGAACGGCTAAGCCCCAGTTTTCACACTGGTTTTCACACTGGTTTTCGCGCCCATCTCACAGGCCGGAACGCGAAGCGCGTGCGTTTCTTTGAGCTCGGTTCGACCGGCGGAATCCCCGCTCGATGCTCTGCGACGAAAGGACATCCATCGATCTCAATTCACCCGGCTCGCTGCCCCTACCCGGGACGCATCTCCCAATCGGGACCCGGCAGGCAACATAAGCAAAGACCAGGAGGTCTCGGACCTATATTTGCAGCCTAGCGTCTCGTTTTGGACTACAATCCGCGCCCCAAAAATCGCCGAGCGGCCTGGCCGCCTGGTTCCGACTCTCGTCCACAAACAATGGCCATCCAGATGGCTTTCGATGTGGATGCGGTCGGGTGACAGTTATCCCCCAACCCAAGGTATCGATGTGGATCAAGCGCAGTTAGAGTTGCAGTTGAAGGTGTGGAAGGAGCTTGCGATCAGCAAGCAGGTATTGTTGAGATCCGCCGCCGAGGCGTTGAAGCTCGACCCGGACTGCACGCAGGAGCAACTCAGGCAGGCACTGGAGGGCGCCATCAAGAAGGTGGCGATCGCCGAAGGCCAGGTCGCGATGACTCAAGCCGATATGCGCACGACCGTACTGCAGCTTGAGCGCAAGCTCACGGCCAGCACGCAAGCACAGACAGCCGCAGAGGCAAGCGCCGCCGAATTGCAGTCCCATAAAGAACGTTCTGCGCTGGCGATGACGCAAGAGCGCGCGAACTTCACTAAAGAGCTGCAGAAACTGAAGGATCGCGTCGCCGAAAAGGAAAAGGAACTGAAGGGCATCAACGCCGCGCTGGCCGACACGCCCGAAAACATCGTCAAGAAGATGAAGGCGCTGCGCAAGGAAAAGCAGGAAGAAGCCGATTCACGCCGTTTGGTCGAAGCAGCGCTAGGCACCTTACGCAAAGAGAAGCGCGAGCAAGATGCGCTCGTGAAGGACACACAGAAACTCGCCACTCAATACCGCGACACGCATGCGCTGGCGTTGAAGCTCCAAGAACAGTTAAAGGGATTGGCGAAAGACGCAAAGGATGTGCCTGACGTGCCCGAACTGGAGCAGAAGTTGCTCGACAGCGCCGAAGGCAAAGAAAGCGATGACGATAAAGACGACGGCAAGAAAGACGGCAAGTCGAAGCAAAAAGGCAAACAGTAACGAGCACATCGCCGCTTAACGAAGCGGCGCGTTGCCAAGCAGATGCGGTTTTTGACCGCATTCCGTTTTCGATTTGTACTGGCATCGATCCCGTCCTATTGTCGATCCCGGTATCGTTATCGATCAAGGCTGCGCCAACTCGGCAACGCTCCACTCGCGTCGAGAGCGCGATAGTTTCGAAACAATAGCGAGTCGCTCAGCTATCATTTCGATCCCCGCAGTAGCGAGCCTAACTCAGGCGCTGCAGCCTTAAGTTCCCGCGACACCATCGTCGCAAAGAATTGCGCACCCTTCTTTCCTAAGTGCGTGTAATCAAACACGGGCGCTACCGGATCCGCCTGCTCACGCTTGGGCGCCTCGACTGTCGTGCCCGTCAAAGAGGCGGCAGTCACGACGGCAGGCGGCGGCGCCTGCGCCAACGTGTTCGCATCGGGCGATCCCATTCTTTCCACGGCTTGGACGCTATCGCGATACAAATCGAGAAGCGGGACTTTTTCCGCAGCAGCGACCGCCCGCGCCGCTTGTGCCCATTCTTCTAAGTTGCGAATGACTTTTCCTCGGCTGAACTGACGCCTCGTCAGCGGTGAAATCAAAATCGGCTGCGCCCCCGCCCTGCGGACTTCATCTACGTAGCGACCAAGATTCGCGGAGTACTCGGATAGCGTCGTCGAGCGCTCGCCTTTACCCGGCTGGTCGTTGTGCCCGAACTGAATGAGCACGTACTGAAGATCGGTCGGCCGCTTCATCAACAACAACTGCACCGTGGTCCATGAGCCTTCGGCGCGATAGCTCTTGGAGCTGCGACCGCCTTTCGCAAGATTGACGCAGTCCACGTCCGGTCTGAAGCGCGCGCACAACGCATCGCCATAGCCGCTGCGCGGAGCCATCGTCGAATCGCCAACCAGGATCACGCGATGTGTCGGCGCGGCGGTCGCATATTTGCTGGCAGCAACAGAAAACACCGTAAACACCAGCAGATATATCGAGCTACGCATGTTGCTTCCTTGGCCTTCGTCTCTTTCTTAAAAGCATCGCTATTGTAGCGCGGAGCCAGCGCGGGGCGTCCGAGCGCGACTCCTTGGGCACGCGCTGCGCCTGCAAATGTCGGACATGCGCAACAATCGTTTTCCCCGCCTCCTACACTTTCTTCAGTGCATGGGCTATTCCGGCGCCTCGCGACAATGCAGACACTGCGCCCCCAGGGGTTGAACTGATTTGCATGAAATCGATTCAATCTGGATACGAACGAAGCCGTCGCAGTCTTTGCGGTGGCCAAATACTGGAGGTTTGTTATGAAGAAGTATCTGATTGCCGCCGCAGCGCTGTCCCTTGGCGCAATGGCCACAATGCAGACAGCGGCTGCTGCGGATCCAGACGATAATCCGAGCGGTCCTTATGTGGGTTTAGGTTGGGGCCGCTTCGATTTGGATCTGGACGGCTTTGACGATGTGGATGACGCCTTCGAAGGCGTAATCAAAGGCGATGACGATGCATGGAAGGCCTTCGTCGGCTATCGCATCAATCCGTACTTCGCAGTCGAAGCCGCTTACATCGATTTCGGCGGTCCGAGCGACAACTTCGATACTTCCGGCACGCGCGGTAACTTCCACGCGGACATCAGCGGTTTCGCTCCATACGTCATCGGCACCTTGCCGCTGGGTCCGGTCGAGCTGTTTGCTAAGGCCGGCTACTACTTCTACGACATCGACGTTCAAGTCGACCTGGACGATCCAGGCCCGGACGTGGACTCGAGCCATAGTGCCTCCGACTTGCTGTACGGCGCCGGCCTCGGTGTAACTCTGTTCGATCACCTTCATGTTCGCGCGGAATATGAAGTGGTCGACTTGGAAAACACGGACAACGCGCACGCAGTGTGGTTGAGCGGAGCGTGGCGTTTCTAACGCAGCGCTTAAGTTAATCAGGAATATGCGCGTAGGTCGGGCCGACACATTCACATGGACTTCCATCGGAGGTCTGTCGCTGAACAGCAGCGGCGAGTGTGTCGGAACCGGCCTACGCAGCGTCACGGATGGGACCGACTGTGAGCACAGACCCGCGAACCTAGAGTGTCGTCGAATCGCTGATTGTTGAATCTGGTTCACGACCCATTCACTTGCAAATCATTCATCCACGCATACGAGATTGAGCCATGAACCCGACCATCGCTACGGATATCCCGGACTGGTTGCACATCACCAAAATCGGTGACGGCCATTATCGAGTGACCGACACGTCGGTGGAAGCGGTTGGCTTGCATCTCGGTTCTTTTCAAACGCAGCAAGCGGCGCAGAGCTTTGCCAAAAAAGTTTCCGACGCGCGCGCTGAAGTGCGAGTGAAAAACATGAAAAGGATGAGTGCGGTGCGCGCCGGCAGCGGCAGCACGATGCATCGCTGATTGCGAATGCAACACCCGATTTAACAACAACGGAGAGATAGTTTATGAAGAAGTCAATTATTGCAGCACTGATCGTAGTAGGAGCGCTGGCGGCCGCGTGTAACAAGCCGGAACCGCAAAGCGAAGTTGTGAAGGATGTCGGCGCGGCGCAAGCCGAGCGAACCGAAGACGTGGCCGATGCACGTCGCGATGCGCAGCAAGATGTCGCATCTCAACAACGCGATGTGAACTCGGCGCAGCAAGATGTCGATAAGACCGCAGCAAAGGGATCGTATGACGTTGCAGTGGCGAAAGCCGAGGGCGACCACAAGGTAGCTATCGAAAGTTGCGAAGCTTTGGCGAAGGACGCTCAGAAGGCTTGTAAGGATGAAGCCGATGCGCGACTGAAAATGGCGAAGGCTCAGGCGGAGCAACTGAAGCCGGTTTCTTGATTCGACACAGGTTCAAGACCGCATTAGGAGAATCATATGTTTTTCAATAAGCAATCATTAGTTGTTGGACTGCTCGCATCGATGCTGACACTGGCATCGGCCTGCGCGGCAACGCCGGAAAGTCGCTCGACCGGTCAAACGGTGGACGACGCCGGTATCTCGAGCAAGGTTAAGGCCGCACTGATCAAGGACCACGATACCAAGGCGAATAACATCAACGTTGATGTGTATCAAGGTAAAGTGAAATTGGCGGGCTTTGTCGGTTCGGCGCAGGAAAAGGCTGAAGCGACACGCATCGCGAAGACTGTTGCGGGCGTCCAAGACGTTAGCAACAATCTCGAAGTGCGCGCCGAGCGCACTGCTGGCACAGCGATCGACGACGGCATGATCACTGCGAAAGTGAAGGCGGCATTGATTGGCGATTCGCGCACCAAGGCGCACCAGATCGACGTCAACACCAACTCGGGAATCGTGCAGTTGGCCGGGTTCGTGGATGACGCGACGGCAAAATCCGTTGCGGGAGATCTCGCGAAAGCCGTCAATGGCGTGCGCAGCGTGCGCAACGAGCTCGAAGTTAAGAAGTAATTGAGACTAAGTAGGTCAGAAAAGCGGTACAGGGCATTCGTGGCGGATAAGTGCGACGAGAGGAGCAATTATCCTTAAGCGGTGTCCTGTGCCGCCCTCGGTAGGCAAGGACAGTCAACGTAGTTTTATGAGGGGATCGGTCCATTAGTCGGCCCATTAGGCGATAGTGGGGTCGATAGTTGGGTGGAAATCTGGGTTGGAAGCTGGGGATGGGCAACGGAAGAGTTATCTGCGACTCATTGACGATTCGGTATGACAAAAGCACTAGACAACCGGGTTTGTCGGCCGATTGGGATGATGTTATAAAGATTAGGTTTCTCGCGGATCTCACGCCCATCATCGTCAAAAATCACTGCTGGAAAAAACATTATGGCCACGGTTCTGATTGCGGACGATCATGCGTTAATTCGCAACGGGCTTAAACAGCTCTTGTCGCAGGATTCGTCGATTAAGGCAGTTGGCGAGACGAAAACCGGTCGCGAGACCATCGACAAGCTGCAGGCCCAACATTGGGACTTGCTGATTTTAGACATCAACATGCCGGATCGAAGCGGCATCGACATCTTGCGCCAGGTGCGCTCAACGCATCCCGAAACGCGAGTATTGGTGCTGAGTGGATTTCCGGAGAAGCAATACGCAGTAAATGTGTTGCGCGCGGGCGCTAGCGGCTATCTGAATAAAGAGATGGCGCCGGAAGAATTGCTTGCCGCCGTCAGAAACGTCCTACAAGGGCGCCGTTATGTGAGCCCTGCATTGGCAGAGTTGCTGGTGAACGGTCTCGATGAAGAGCAAGATCATCCGATGCACTCGCGTCTGTCGGAGCGAGAGTTTCAAATTTTTTGCAAGTTGGCCGCGGGCCAAGCCGTATCGAACATTGCCGATGAACTCTGCATTTCGGTGAAGACCGTCAGCACTTATCGATCGCGCATTCTGGAAAAAATGAACTTCACCACGAATGCGGACCTCACTGCCTACGCACTGAGGAACGAAATCATTCAGTAGCTTTCATTCGTGCGCTGCGCGTCCGCCCCACCCAGGGCGACCCCGGCAGCGCTCTCTCCACCCTTCACGGATTAATCGATCTTTTGCTATGCCGCAAGCTTCCACCAGCGCGGAAAAGCCATCGCTGCGAGTCTTGCTAGTTGAAGACTCAAAGCTGTTGGCGGATCAGATTTCAGAACTGCTGGCGGGTACTGCGTGCACGACTTCTTTAGGGGTCGCGACGACTGAGCAAGAAGCCATCGCGGCAAGTACTACCCAACACCCCGATTTGCTGATCCTGGACCTTCACCTGAAGCAGGGAACGGGATTCGGGGTCCTGAAGGCTGTGGCGCGTTTACCGAAGCAGCCTAGGGTCGTGGTGCTGACGAATTACGCCCTACCCCAGTATCGTGAACAGGCGCTCGCGTTAGGCGCCCATCACTTTCTGGATAAATCGGCAGACTTCGATTTGCTTCCGGAGCTTATTCAAGACATCAGTCGCCAACTGAACGCAAAACGCCCCGCATAATTATCCGGACGTTACTCGGCGATCAGCGCCTATTATTAAGGCGCTTGGCTGGCAAACGTCGACACTCTCGACAGTGCGACGCTCACTCGAATTCTAAGACCTGCCGGCTCAACGCGTTCGACAGCAAACTTGCCGTCGAAGGGCAGCAATCGGTGACGCATGCTGGTGATGCCGTGCGACCCGGCGGTCGTCTCTCCTGCCATCCCTTTTCCGTTGTCTTCGATCTTCAACATCAGTTCCTCGTCGCCGATGTCCAATTCGACAATCACGCGCGTGGCATGCGCATGTTTCGCGATATTCGTTAACGCTTCTTGGACGATTCTAAACAACGCGATAGCCGCTTCCCCACTGAGGTCGGGTTCGGTGTCAGGATAATATTCTTCGAGCTTAAGGCCCGCGGCGCTGCAAATTTCACCCGCTTGCCAGCGAATCGCAGTAATCAACCCCATGTTGTCCAACAACGACGGGCGTAGCTGTTCGATCACGCGTCGCTTTAAATCGATGCCGGACGTCAGTGCCGCCTGCACCCGGTCCCACCGTTTTTGGATATCGGGTTGCGACAGATCGAGTTTCGATTTGAGCTGCGCCAAATCCATCTTGATTGCAACCAACAGCCCGCCCAGCTCGTCGTGCAATTCACGCGCAAGACTGGCCTTCTCGGCTTCCGAGACGCGCTGCAAATGCGTGCTGAGCTCGGAGAGTTCCTGGGTTTTCTGTCGGATCTGAGATTCTAGACTCACTGCAATGGTCGTTCTCCGCCGAATGTCGCGCGTCACAAGGTATCCAGCCAATACGATTGGCAATAAATTTGCGATTGTTGTGACAATAGATAGAACGCGCTGCCGGGTGTGAATGTTCAACCATTCGTTCGTTTGCTCGAAGACCAACTGGCGCTCGCGGCCTCGCATTTCGGCGACCAGGCCGCGCAGGGCGTCCATCGTCTCCTGGCCGATCTTGGTCCGCACCAATGTCATGGCTTGGCGCGTACCCTGCCGATAAAGCGCGATAGTGGAGTCCGAGTCGGCGATCTTTGCGGCGCATAGCTCAATGAGCTTGGCCGCACGGGAGTGCATCGCGGACTGTTCCGGCGCGCCATATGCGGTTTGGACCTCCGTCATGTAAGCAGAGATCTCGCGCTTCGCCTCTTCGTAGGGCGCCAAATAGGTTTCGTCGCCAGTCAGCACATAACCGCGCTGCCCGGTCTCGGCATCGGTAATCAATGATTGGACTTCGACTAAAAGGCGGGCGCGCTGCTGCGACTGTTGAATGTCGCGCACGCTATCGATCAATTTTGCGCGCCCCACCTCAGCCGCTAAAAAGGCCGTCGCGACCAAGCCGAGGGCGACCAGCACAGGAAACAATACGTAGCGCCGATCGAATTCGAGCATCGTCAATCCCAGTTCGGTTTGCAGCCGAAACCTTGTCCCACAGAATAAAAGCGCCAGAAAGATACCATGGTGTGATTGTGAGCGCCGTCCGACAGAAATTATCACGACGTGCCGACGGTGCTCCGAGGCCGCACACCGCACACTTGTCTCACCCTATACCGGGACATCGGAGAGTGTCATGTTGCATTACGCGCTGGTTTTCTTGGTCGTCGCATTGATCGCCGCGATTTTCGGCTTTGGCGGTATCGCCGCTGGCGCTGCAGGCATCGCGAAGATCCTATTCATGCTGTTCCTGTTTATGGCGGTTGTCGCCTTTGTCGTCAGCCTGGTGCGACGGGCGTAGCCAAAGCAACCCGCAGAAGCGACCCCAAAAACGAAACCCCAAAAACGAAAGAGGGCGACCCCACGTCGCCCTCTTTCGTATTCCCGCTGCGGCGATCGTCACTTCTTAGCGTCTTTAACTTCGACGCTGTCGTCATTCGATACTTCACTGTCACTCCGCTCCCAATCTTAAGCTCGCCGCCGCGTACCGGAGTCGCCTGGTCGCGAGCGATCTCCCATTTTTCGGTGTCCTTTTGCACAGTGATCGTCGTCGGTGTCACGCTGACTATCAGCCCTGTGACTATCAGCCCTGTGACTATCAGCCCTGTGACTTGATATGCATTGGACTCGGCAGCTTATCGACGCCGGCAAACTGGCTCATTAATACGATCGCATCTTCCTTGGACATTTGCGCGAAGGCATTGGTGCGCTCGAATTCGTCGGCCTCTGCCTGCGTCATCGATGCTTTACCCTTGAAGGCATCGTCGCGCTCCAACGAAGTCAGCGAGCCATTGGTCCAGGTGCCCTGCAAATCCGGAGCACCCCAGGGCGTTCGAGGCGCCTTCCATTTCGCGTCCGCCGCGAAAGCCAGACCGGGTGCAGCAATCGTGAGCAGCGAAAGCATCGCAGCCACGGCGTTGAAACTCTTGATACGAGTGTGCATGACATTCCCCTGCAAACCAAACCACTCACTAGCCTACTTCTACTATTGGCTGATGGGAAGTTGATCGCCGGAATGGATTCAATGCTGCCCTGCGAAAATGCGCAAATCCTAGTCGCACTCGCCATCCTTTGCGTCCTCATTCCTGCGCCTAAAGTTGCGATTTTTCTTCTCGCGATTCTCTTGTTCGATATGCGTTTGCGGCGGTGGCGGTGGCATCCGGCCAGAGCCATAGAACAACAGCCCCCAATAAAATGACGCGTACTTCGACGATCGTTTTTTTGCTTTGCGCACAGCCCAGCGCATCAGCAGAGCGACACTTGCAATTGCGAGGGTCCCGCCCACAGTGCTTGCCGCGAACTTCTCGAGTGGACCCATGACTTCCTTGACGAAACTTTATGTCGCTGACGACACGTTTGGGTCGCCCCACCTAAATACAAGCTGGCTGAATACAAGCCCGCGCCAATCATTTGTGATAGGAATAGGCGGTGTGATTTCGACTCAGCCCGAACAATAATGACCGAACGCCGATTTTGAATCTCATCCACCTTCGCCCGCATCGATAGAGGCCACGATGAACGCATTGCGCACTCGAATTCTCGCCTTCACCTTCGCAGGCTTGTTGACGCTCGCGGCCGGCTGCGCGACGACTCACACAAATTCCTCGGGGCGTTCCGAGGAAAATTGGGTCGGCACGTGGGGAACGAGCCAAGTCACCACGATCGCTACCGGCCAAGCATTCAACAATCAGACGCTGCGCCTGATCGTGCATCCGAGTCTCGGCGGCGATCGGGTTCGCATTCGAATCTCCAATACCTTTGGTACCAAGCCTCTATCGATCGGCGCGGCCAGCATTGCGCTGCAAGAATCTGGCGCGTCCGTTGTCGCAGGCAGTTCGCGGCCGCTAACATTCGGCGGTCGTGCGACGGCCATCATTCCACCGGCTGCTTTGTTGGTCAGCGATCCCATCGACTTGAAGGTGCCAGCACAGCGCAATCTCGCCGTCAGCTTGTATTTGCCGAATGACACAGGACCGGCATCGGTCCACCCCGGGGCTAATCAAGGCTCATTCATTTCAACCGCCGGTAACTTCGTGACGAATGCCGATGCAGCGCCGTTCACCACGCCGCTGCAAGCGTGGCCTTATTTAACCGCCGTCGAAGTCGAGACTGCTGCAAGCGGAACATTGGTGACCTTCGGCGATTCGATCACCGATGGCACGCGCTCGACGGTGGATGCCAATCACCGCTGGCCGGATGTGTTTGCAGGACGCTTGCAAGCCGCGGGCATCAAGATGTCCGTCGTCAATCAAGGCATAGCCGGCAATCGCATGTGGCATGACTCGGCCGGTGGCCGTCCGATCTTCGGGCCGAACGGATTATCGCGATTCGAGCGCGACGCACTCGCAGTGAGTGGTGCGACGCATATCGTCATCCTGCTCGGCATCAATGACATCGGTATGGGCATTCCCGCGCGCAATGCTGCCGAAGCGGTCAGCTCTGACGATCTGATTGCGGGTCAGCGTCAAATGATCGCTCGCGCGAAGGCGCGGGGCCTAAAGGTCTATATCGCGACGCTCATGCCATTTTCTCAAGCGCAGTACTACACCGAAGAAGGCGATCAAAAACGGCAAGCCGTTAACGCGTGGATTCGCAGCAGCAAAGAATTCGATGGCGTCATCGATTTCGATAAGGCAACCCGCGATCCGAACAAACCCGGAACGCTGCTCGCCGCCTACGACAGCGGCGATCATCTGCATCCGAACGATGCGGGCTATCGAGCCATGGCGGAGAGCATCGACTTGGCGCTATTCAAATAGCGCCATTCGGCTTCAGAGGTGCCGGAAAGGTCGATCTTTCCACCACGGAAAGAATTTCGGTAAATGTTGGCTGACGCGGTCCTTGAAACTTGGGGTGCGCTTTTCTAAGAAGGCAGTGATGCCCTCGCGCGCATCGGTTGATTGGCCGAGCGCGTTCATCGCCGCCGTGTCGACCTCATGGGCTTCCAACGGATGGCTGGCGCCCAACATACGCCACAGCATATGACGCGTCAGCGTCATCGACACCGCTGAACTGTTATCCGCGAATTCCTTTGCCAACGCCCGCGCGGCCGGTAGCAAGTCATCAGCTTCGTGCAGGGTACGAAATAGACCGGCCTCCAAACCCTCTTCAGTTCGAAAGATGCGCGCCGAATAACACCATTCGAGCGCTTTGCTGATACCGACGATGCGCGGCAGAAACCAACTCGAACAGGCTTCCGGCACGATGCCGCGACTCGCAAAGACGAAGCCAATCTTCGCGCCTTTAACCGCCAAACGAATATCCATCGCCAGCGTCATCGTAATGCCAACGCCAACCGCCGCTCCGTTCAACGCGGCGATGACGGGTTTATGACAATCGAAGATGCGACGCACGATGCGGCCGCCGCCGTTGCCTATGTAGCGTTCTTGTTTCGTTAAATCCGTTAGATCCGATTTTACGCCCCACGTCTCGGCTCCACGCTCGAGATCCGCGCCCGCACAGAAGGCGCGGCCAGCGCCGGTCACGATGATGGCTTTTACTTCATCGTCCGCATCCGCTCGATCGAACGCCTCGATCAGTTCCTCGTACATGCGCACCGTGCACGCATTCATACGGTCGGGACGATTGAGCGTCACGGTCAGAACGCGGTCTTCGACTTGATACAGAATATTTTCGAAATTCATAGCGCCTCGCGGGTGGATTCGGCCGCGATTCTACCTTCAGTACGGCACAGTTTTCCTGCGCCATCCACTCGTCAATCTCTAACCCCGTCCGTCAGGCCGGGACGTTACAGGGGTCATGACCTCCTCAGCTTCCGCCTCGGTACCGATTCGCGCGCTTCTATTGACCAGCTTGATTTGGACGGTGCATTTGCCGGTGGCGGCGGCTGAACCGCGGCAGTGGTTCACGCTGACTATCGATGGTCAGCGAGTCGGGCATGCGTATTTCGAGCAAGAGTCGCTCAGCGATGGACGAGCGAACAGTTCCTATTTCCGCGTCGCTGTCACCCAACTGCGCAAGACTTCGTCTGTGGAACGCAAGGTTCGGGTCATTCGCGATGCTCATGGCCGCCTGAAAGACATCGAGGTCAGCTCGATCTCCGGATTGCAGAAGGCGGGATGGCGAGGTCAATACGACGCGCGGTCAAGTACTTTACGCCGCAAAATCACAACTCGGACAGATACCCAGATCATTTCGCTACCCAAAACGATCCGCGGGCCCGATGAGCTAATCGATGCACTCGAACCTTTGCGGAAAGGAACGGGGAAAAATGTCAGCTACTCTTACCTCGACCCATCGCTTGCGTTACCGCGATCGATCCAAGCAACCGTGATTGAGCGCCGCCCGGACAGCGTAGTGATTCGGGTCACGAATGATCCCAACGTCGCACAACTCGAAATCGACCTCAAAGGCCAATTGCGCACATTGGAACAGCCTTTCATGGGCGCAACTCTGAAGTGGGCGCCGTGTGTCTCGGCTTGCGATGCGTCTGTCGATGTTCCTTTCGATCCGATAGCGCGACTCACTGTCGCATCGCCGAATCACATCCCTCTTGCCGCGACGCGAGGGACAATTCGCTATCTCGTATCGGGTCACGATGCGCGGGCGCTTCCCTTGACGTCTGAGCAATCTGTCACGCGTCGCGGCAACGAGATCATCATCACGATTTGCAAGGACTGCGGGACCGAACCAAAGACAGATGCCGGCACAGTGGCGCGCTACTTGAAACCCAACGCCTGGATTCAAAGCGACTACGCCGAGCTTCGATCTTTCGCACGACGCGCGACCGGCGGGCGAGGATCGCTTTCTTCACGCATGCGCTTATTGACTGAGGCTGTGCGCGCCCATATGACAGGGCCGGTCGATCTTCTTGGATATGCAACGGCTGCCGATGCGTTGCGCAGTCGATCCGGCGATTGCACCGAATATGCGACGCTGCTCGCCGCCGCCGCGCGGGCCGAAGGTGTCCCATCGCGCATTGCAATCGGTCTTGTCTATGCGGCTCGCTTCAGTGGGCAGAAGAATGTGTTCAGTCCGCATTCGTGGGTTCAAATTTGGGACGGCGCACGATGGGTGAGTTACGACGCCGCACTCGAGGGATTCGACGCCGCGCATATCGCATTGGCCGTCGGTGATGGCCGCCCCGAACAATTCGAGGCGGCGTTTTCTGCGTTACCATCTTGGCGCATCGAGAAGATCGGTCTCGTGCGCAACTCTCAGCAAGATGGCAATTAGGCCGATTCGTCCGGCGTCGGCAACCAGTCGCTGGCATCGATGGTGAGCAAGTCCGGTTGATCTGGCACTTGAGCCGCACTTTCATCCACCCACTGCAATGCGTCGGCATTCGTCCCACCCATTAGGACAACTTCGTGCGACGCCGGATCGCAGTACGGGCTGGGAGGATTGTTCACAGTCACTTCCGCGGCAGCGATGCCCGCCGTCGCACCCAATGCCGCCAAACTCAACGCGGTCAAGCGAGATGCCGGAGCTTTGCGCACGGAGAAGGACACGCAGACCTCGCCGCTACAGGCCGCGAAGAAGGCCTCGCGTTGCGAATCGTTCATCCCATCGAGGTTATGCACGCGACGCTGACACTGGCCGCAAAAATCTTTTCCGCTTTGCGGCATCGAATTAAAGCGCAGCGGGCACGGGGATGTGATTACCGGAATCTTAGCCATACGTTCCTCCTTTTTTTCGAACGGTCCGAAGCGAACGATGGAGAATCTCAGATGGGGTTAATTAGTAGGTCATGCCTAGCTAATCGCAATCCAGGCAAAAGGGACGACCTTGATGCTGTCCGGCCAGCGGTGAGCGTTGAGTCTCTCGCGCCGCTTGCAACTTCGGCAACAACGCCACGATCGCGCTACGCGCCTCTCTGCAGCGATGAATCGACGGCGTCTGCGCAACGCCGTGCGTCATCGTATCGATCTCATCGCTGAACAACTCGGCCAGTAGCCGCAGGTTGTCGAGGGTTTCATCAATCAGTGAAACAGGCTCTCTGAACACGACACTCTCCAGGATGAACAGGAGCCTTTCGCTCCTGCTTACTCGATATTGCACCGGCGCTCCAGACAGTTCCGGGGGCTTTTCTTTGCGGGCTGTTGTTATATACAGTATCGCCTCGCGCGCGCAAGCCGGATCTGTAAGTGATTGATAGGCAAAGCCGCACTCCCTGGCTACCCAGCTTATCCCCCGCCGAAACGCGAAAGAATGTTGAGGAAACCACCGCCTCCCGGCTCGTTAGCGGCCTACGCCACGGCAGGCCGCGCCTATTTCGTTGTCTGCCAGCGCTGCAGGCATTTCTCTGGGATCAAATGGTTTGAACTCGCGCAGCACTTTGGCTGGCGCGCAACGCTTGCGGACGTGCGCGCGCACTTTCGATGTCGTCGGTGCAACACGAAGCAATGCGTGATTACGGAGACATACCCGTTGGGGAAAAGAAGAAGTCGTTAGCCACAAAACCGAAGCCGTTAGTCGTTAGCCGTTAGGGGTTAGCCAGAAGCGGAGAAAGGCGAAGAGCTTCGCGTAGAGACGAAGAGCCCTTCGACTGGCTCAGGGTGAGCGGATGTGAAAGAAAAGCAGGAAGCACTACGTATCCGAGTCCGTTTCTGGCTAACCCCTAACGACTAACGGCTAACGACTTCTTCTTCAGGCGCTTGCGCGCCCATCATTTCTTCTTCGCTGCCCGCCGTTCCTCTTCGCGTGCACCGGCAAGAATACCGGCCAAGCTTGAATTACCTTCGTGGCAAGCGTACTCGTAGATTTGTTCGTTTTTGTGCTTGAGCGGAATCATCAACGTCCACTTCTGCGCCCAGGTCGACGGATCGTCTACAGTGACTTCGTAGTTGATCGTATTGGGACCGACGCGCGTGAATCGCTCGATCATTCGCACGTCGGCCGATGATCCGCGGAATCCATTGCGCAGATTTTTCGTCTCAACCACCAACGAGTCTCCCTCCCACTTACCGCGCGAATCGCCGTACCAGTCTCGTATCTTCCCTGACGCATGCGGCCTCCCATCGAGGTGTATGACGCGCGCGTCATGAACCATCTCAGTGAAAATCATCACTGTGTCTTGGGTCTGAACGATTTGGTAGTAACTGTTGTAGCCCGCCAACAGACTCGGTAACCCGTAGGTGATGCAGCGTTCAGATAAGGTCCGCGATTCCGGACCGTCGGCTGCGCCGCGATCGCGCATTTCGCGCAAGTTGCGCTCACGTGCGGAAGCCAGCATCGGCGGAATTTTCCCATTAGACGGGTCGGTGACCAACGACGTGCGGTTGTCGAAGTCGCGTTCGACCAACCAAAACGCATTGTAATTACCGGTGCTGGCATCGAACGTCGTCGGCTTGTATTTCTGCACGTCCGACAATACAGCTTCAAAAATAGCATCGCCAAACGCCGCATCGCCGTCACCGGCAAATATTTCTTCCTGCCGCTTCCGTAATGCATCGACTTCAACGGGCGACAACTCAGCGCGACCTTCCAATATTTTCGGACGCTCGAGCGGCGTCGCGTTGTTGTTCGCCCAAATGCCCTGCAAATCCGGCTTGCCGTCGAAGGTGCGCGGCGGCGAGTATTTTTTGGCGGCAGGCGCTTTCGCCGGCGCATCGGCCGCATGGCCCGGCGCGCACAAGCCCAACAGCGCACAAGCAACAACCGAAAAAATAACGCGCTTCATAAAAACCTCGACCACCCTGAAGGGATAGCAACTAGATGCGAAATTTACGGGAAAAAATAGCGGTCCCACTTCGCGGCGGAAGACTGACATGGAAGCGCTCGCGGCGGCAAGGGTAGTGACGGTTCTTCACTAACGGTGCGACCCGCCCCGGCAACTCGATACAAGTAAGGCGCAAAAAGTGCGGCGTAGCGCAGATTTACCGAGGAATTCAGCTTTAATGCGTCATCGCGTAAACGACGATGTTGGCGCCGAACTTGATGCTCAAGTTGGCGTCGTCGAGCGGATAACGCGGATCGTCGGTCCACTGCCAACCGTCTCCCAAGTCGTTATTGAACGCAATGACCACCATGAGCCGGCCGTTGTCGTCGAGGATCCCGCGCCAATGCGGCGTGTCGCCGTCGGCGCGATACGGCACTCCGCGGCCGTTGTACGATTGCATATTGCCGATTTGCGCTTTGTTGGAAAGATCGTACACGGTGTGAAAGATCGGATGATTCGCGGGCAAATCGATGATGGGTCTGTCGGGAAATACCCGCTTCATCGTCGTCACGAATCCTTCCCACTCCGTTGTGCCGAAGAAGCTATCGCACAACAGAAATCCGCCTCGCAGCAGATATTCGCGTAGCTTCACCGCTTGCGGGTCGGTCAAATCCCAACTGCCCACCAAGCCCGCGATCAGGAACGGCCAGTAATACACATCGTCGACATCGTCGAGATTGACCGGCTGCTCAACCGATCGAACGTGCACGCGAGTGATTCGGCGCAGTAGTCGAGCGAAGTCGCGATCGCCGCGCGGGTAGTCCACAGCCCAGCTGGTTCCGCCTTGCGTCCAATCGCCACCGCCGAAGCGCGAAAATCGTCCGAACTGATACGGCGGATACATGAGCCGGCCGATGACGAACTCCGTTTGCTCTCTATGGTCGGACGGCAGGTCGACGTTGGCCTGTTCCTCAAAGCTCCAATACTGGCGAAACTCGCGCTGCGCAGCCCAAGCCGCCGGCACGGCGAGCACGGCTACCGCAACACTCCACAGCACGCTTCTTTTTGAAAGGGTCTTCACGCTTCACCTTGTTGCGCAGAGAATCGATAAGACGCACCCGAAACGCCAGTAAAGATTCTTCAGCAAACGGGCTCGCCGCTCACCAGCCGCGCAAACTGCGCCAGGTCGATATTTCCGCCGGACAACACGATCCCGACTCGCTTGCCTTGTACCGCAATCTTTCCCGACATCACCGCCGCCGCGGCGAGACACCCCGTCGGCTCGACGATTATCTTCATGCGCGCAGCAAAGAATGACATCGCCCGCACCAGCTCGGCATCGCTGACCGTCACGATGTCATCGACGAGTCGCTGAATGATTGGAAACGTGTGTAGGCCCAGTGCCGGGGTTTGCGCCCCATCGGCCAACGTCGTGGGAATGGGAATGCGCACGATGCGGCCGCTCTGAAAACTCTGTTGCCCGTCATTGCCGGCTTCCGGTTCGACGCCGATTATTTTGCAATGGGGCAACATCGCTTTGGCTGCGATAGCGCTGCCTGACAACAAACCGCCGCCGCCCAACGGCGTGATGAGAATATCCAGAGTTCCTACCTGTTCGATGAGTTCTTTGGCGACCGTGCCCTGCCCGGCAATGATATGCGGATGATCGAATGGCGGAATCGAGGTCAATCCGCGTGCGCGCACTAATTCATCAGCTAGTGCCTCGCGATCTTGCTTATAGCGATCGTAGGTAATCACTTCTGCGCCGTACCCGCGCGTTGCCGTCATCTTGATCTGCGGCGCATCGCTCGGCATCACAATCGCCGCGTTCATCTTTAGCAATCGCGCCGATAGCGCGATTGCCTGCGCATGATTGCCCGAAGAGAAAGCCACCACGCCTTTTGACCTTTGCTTATCGGTGAACTGCGCTAGCGCGTTGTATGCGCCACGAAATTTGAAGGCTCCTACTCGCTGTAAGTTCTCGCATTTGAAGAAGAGCTGTGCGCTCATGCGCTCGTCGGCGGTCCGCGATCGCAAGACGGGCGTGACATGCGCTTCAGACTTCAAGCGACGCTGGGCGGCGGCGATGGTCTCCAAATCAACACTGAAATTGGGGTTGGAATCCGGACTCGACATCGTGTTTGAACGGTTCGCACTCAAGTGAAAGACCTACGGTGAATGCAGATGGTACAGACTTTCAAGGCCTATCGACGATGCCCGCTCCGTGCGAATCGGTTACAGTTCGCGCCAGGAGGATCCTGCTATGAAATATGTTTTGGTCGCTCTATTGTCATTGACTGCTTACAGCGTGGGGCTCGCGCAGAATTCCGCGGCGCCGCCTACGCCTACCGATGTGACGCCGGGAAGCATCACCTGCGAGGACGTGCCGTATCCGTATCCGGTGTCCTATATGCCGCTGACCATTTACGGGCAGGACATTCGCCTGGCCTATATGGATGTCGCGCCACAAGGCACGGCAAACGGTCACACAGTCATGCTCTTCCACGGCATGAATTTCGCCGGCTTCTATTGGGGCGGCCCGATTGATGCGTTGCGCAAAGAAGGCTTTCGCGTGGTCGTCGTGGACCAGATCGGCTTTGGCCGGTCTTCGAAGCCGATCATGCCGTACAACTTCAACGATATGGCGCGGAATTCGCGCTTGCTGCTGACGCATCTGAAGATCGAGAAAGCGATGATCGTCGGCCATTCGATGGGTGGCATGTTGGCGGCTCGATTCGCAACGCAGTATCCCGACGTTGCCGAACGGGTTGTTATCTACAACCCGATCGGACTCAGCGATGGCCGTTACGATCGACCTTGGAGCAACGTCGATGAAGCCTACAAGCGCAATCTGACCTCGACATATCAGGGTATTTACGCGGGCATCGCTCGCTACTTCTCGCATAACCCCAAAGCGTGGAAGCCGGAGTACGAGAAATACGTCCGCATTCGCTATGCCTGGACGTTGAGCGGGGATTGGCCGCGGTATGCGATGGTGCAGTCGCTGATCCAACAGGTCCCGTACCTGGATCCGGTTGTGTACGATTGGTCGCACATCAAGTCGCCGACATTGGTCTTCGGCGGCGCTGAAGACAGCACTGCCGGTGGCGCGAAGGTATTTCAGGAGCGAATGAAGTTCGTTGCCGATAGCATTCCGAACGGCAACGGCAAACTGCATCTGATCCCGGGCTTGGGACATGTGCCACACTTCGAAGCGCCGGAGAAAACCTATCCGCCGCTAATCGCCTACTTGAAGGAAGGCGTGAAACGCTAGCAATCGTTCGGACGTCGGCCTCGGCCGACGTCCGATTTTTAGCGGAAGCTTTTCATTTGCATTGGCCAGCGCGTCACCTTCCGTTACGCTTGGCTCATGACAAATTTTCCTCTCGATGCGCAAGACTCAAACGCCGACCTTGCCGAAGCCGCATTACACGCCCGAGTCATGCAGCGCTGTCAGCGGTCCTACGCTCATGAACTCCGCAACAGCCTGCAGGGTATCTATACCGGCTTCGATGTACTGACGCGGATGCTGGACGGAAAAACGTCCGCCAGATTGCCTCCCGATAAGGCCGGCGCTGTCGTCCGCAAATCCATCGTCAATCACGAGCACTCGCTAGAGGAAATTCGCAAACACCTCACGCTTCAAAACGATGAGCCGGAAAGCGTGCGCATCGACGAGATGCTAAATGCGGTCGCGTCATTCTTGAACAACGACGCGTCTTCCCGGGAGATTCAGCTGGATGCGCGCTCTGAAGCGCTGACCGTTTGGGCTCGACCATCGAAGGTCAGGCTGGCGCTGTTGTCGCTCCTAACCGAAGGGATCGACGCGATGACCGACGGCGGCGACCTTGCTATGACAGCAGCGAGCGACACACACCGCATCGTTGTGGAGTTCGTGATGACTCGCAGGAAGCAGCCATGGCCTGAACAGCCCGCGTGGCAAGCGGGGGGAGAGAGTCGCGACTGGACGCTGCAAACGTTAAGCAGGATGGCGCTACGAGACGACGGCACGCTGGAAACATCCAGCGCCGGCCTGATGCGTCGCGTGCGACTGCGCTATCGAGTGGCCACTGCGCCGGAACGCTGAGTACCAACTTCCCGCGCGATGGCGTACTGCGTAAATATACGTTCCACCGCGTCAAACTCGACAGGCTTCACGAGGTGGAGGTCGAATCCGGCTTCCTTCGAGCGGCGTTTGTCTTCGCTTTGACCCCAGCCGCTGACCGCTACCAGCGTCATTCGACTTCCCCACGGTGCGGCGCGAATGCGCTTTGCGACTTCGTAGCCGCTCAATAGCGGCATTCCGATATCGAGCAAGGCAATGTCTGGCCGCTGTTCCAGCGCAACATCGAGCGCTTCCTGACCGCTGCGCGCTTTCATCACATCATGTCCGGCCATTTCCAGCAACAACGCAAGACTATCGAGCGCGTCGCTGTTGTCGTCGGCGACCAATACCCTGAAGGTCCCATCGCGGGGGACAATCTGGGCCGGCTCCACCTCGGGAAGTCGAGCAGCCGGAATCGAAAAATTGACCGCTTTGCTCATCAATGGAAGCCTCACTACGAATTCGCTACCTCGATTCACGCCTTCGCTGTTCGCGGTTACATCGCCCGCATGGAGTTCCGCCAATTTCCTCACCAGCGCCAGCCCAATCCCTAATCCATCATGCTGACGTTCGAGCGATTCCGGCAAACGCGAGAACAACGTGAATAACTTACTCAATGACTCCTGCGGAATACCGACCCCGTTATCGCGTACGCGGAATTCGACTCGGCCATCATGCTGCTTCACGTGGAGCTCGATATGCCCGCGTGGATCGGTGTACTTGGCTGCATTGCTGAGCAAATTACTCAATATCTGAACGAGACGCGTAGGATCGCCTTCGATCAGCAATGTTTCGTCGTCGCAGTTGATGGTCAATTGGTGATTGTGTTCGGCGATCAGCGGCTGTACCGCCTCGACCGAACGCGTAACGATCGCGCCGACTTCGATCGGTTCGCGCGAGAGATTGATCGTGCCGCGAGTAATACGCGAGATGTCGAGCAAATCGTCCACGAGACGCGTCAAATGCATAGCTTGTCGATGAATGACATCGCGACTCCATTTGAGACGCACGTCGTCCAGCGCTAACTGCGACATGATGTCCAACGAATTTCGAATCGGCGCGAGTGGATTACGCAGCTCGTGCGCCAGGATCGCAATAAACTCGTCTTTATGACGATCCGCTTCCTTTAACGCCTCCTCAGCGCGCTGCCGCTCGCCCACTTCAGTTTGCAGCGCGATATTCGCACCTGCCAACTCGCGATTGGCCGCCTGCAAATCCTCATTCAGCATTTGCAATTCCCGGTTTTTCTCCGCTTGCAACATGCTGTGCGCCAACTCGAGCCGTGCATTCGCTTCGGCGAGACTGCGGTTGAGCTCCTGCAACTCTCGTCGCTGGCAATGCAACTCCACGAGCACGGATACCTTGCTGCGCAAGATTTCCGGCACGACAGGAATAGACACATAGTCGACGGCACCGAGCTTGTAGCCCTTCATACGATCCATGTCGGTATCGTGCACACCCGTGACGAAAATAATCGGCGTACGCTCGTAACGCGGATGGTCGTGAATCATGGCGGCCGTTTCGAAACCATCCATGCCTGGCATGCTGACATCGAGCAGGACGACGGCGAACTCCTGCTTCATCATCTGCTCGAGCGCCTCGACGCCCGAGCGCGCACAGACCATGTTTTGGCCCAGCTCTTGAAGCACAGATTGATACGACAACAAGCGCTGCGGCTGGTCGTCGACCATCAGGATATTGACTTGCGGATGACGTTCATTCATAGCGTGCGCCTCACGGATGCAGCCACATACGAACTATGGACAGTAACTCCTGTGTCGACGGGCTTCGCGACATAGTCCGACGCACCGGCTTCAAGGCACTTCTCGCGGTCGCCCTTCATTGCCTTCGCCGTCAGCGCAATGATGGGCAGCATGCGGAATTTCGCGTTACCACGAATTCTCCGCATTGTCTCGTACCCGTCCATTTCCGGCATCATGACATCCATCAGTACGAGCGCCAGTTCGTCTGTCGATTCGACGATCTTGATTGCATCCATGCCATTGGTCGCGCTGATCACTTGCATTCCGCGCCGCTCCAACACGCTATTAAGCGCGAAGATATTGCGGATATCGTCGTCGACGACCAACACCTTCCGATTGATGAGAGGCTCGTCGCTCTGATGCAGCGCTTCGATCATGCGCTGCTTGGCGGGCGGCAAGTCTTTGATCACGCGATGCAGGAACAACGCGGTCTCGTCTAATAGCCGTTCCGGCGATTTCACGCCTTTGAGCACAATGCTCTTCGCCTTCAATCGCAGTTCATTCTCTTCATCCGGCGACAACTCGCGGCCGGTGAAGACGACAATAGGCATATCGCGTAGGCTCGAATCGTTCTGGATTTCAGTCAGCAGATCGAATCCCGAAACATCGGGCAGGCGCAGATCCAGGACCACGCAGTCGAAGGCCTTCGAGCGCATCATGTCCAACGCTTCTTTGCCGCTACCCACCGCCGTGATGGCCACGTCGTCGAAGCCGATCAACTCCGCGATGCTCATTTGCTCCGCCGGATCATCCTCGACCACGAGCAACTCACGGACGCGAGGCGAGGCGAACTCTTTGATGCGCTTCAATGCGGTAGCGAGACCGTCAGTCGTCGCCGGCTTATTCATGAACGCAAAAGCACCACGCTCCAAGCTGTACTGCCGCTCTTCCTCGACGGTGAGAATCTGCACGGGGATATGACGCGTTTCTGGATCCTGCTTGAGCTGATTAAGCACCGTCCAACCCAACATGTCCGGCAGGAACAAATCGAGCGATACGGCTGTCGGCCGATATTTTCGAGCCAGCGATAATCCTTCCGTGCCGGTCCGAGCGAGGATCGCCTTGAAATCGCAATCACGAGCTAGGTTCAACAACACTTTGCCGTAATGGGGATCGTCCTCGACGATCAGCAACACTCGATCGTCTGCCTCGATCGCATCGCGATCGTCCGCCACTTCTTCCGTCCGTGCGACCGGTAATGTGATCGGCTGAAATGTTGGCGTCGGCGACCTGGCATTGTTTTGCGCTGGACTGGTCGTGCGGTACGCCGATCCCATAAACGCCAGCGGCAAATACAGCGTAAACGTACTACCGCTACCTGGGACGCTGGTTAGGCGTAACTCGCCGCCCAACAAGTGCGCCAACTCGCGACTGATCGCGAGACCTAAGCCTGTGCCGCCGTACTTGCGCGACGTACCGGCGTCAGCCTGTTGGAACGCTTCGAAGATGATTTTTTGCTTCTCGGGCGCGATGCCGATACCGGTATCCGTCACCGACAATTGCACAACCGTCTGCGCTTGATTGAGCACGGGGTGGTCGGCACTCCAGCCGGAGTCTGCAACGCCTACCTGCAATCGAATACTGCCTTGCGAGGTGAATTTGAAAGCGTTCGACAGCAAGTTCTTGAGCACTTGTAGTAGGCGCTTTGGATCGGTGCTGATATGTCGACCTAAACGCGAATCGAAGGCGGTCGTAAAAGACAACTTGCGCGCCTCGGCTTCGTGGCGGAAGTTGCGCTCGATGGTTTCGCGCAAATGCGTGAACTGTAAATCCTCGGATTCGACGGTGACCGTACCGGACTCGATCTTCGACAGGTCCAAGATGTCGCTGATCAAGTTCAGCAAGTCCGTACCGGCGCCGTGGATCGTTTTTGCAAACTCGACTTGGCGCGGCGACAGATTGTCGTCGGCGTTTTCCGCCAACTGCTGACCCAAGATCAAGATGCTGTTCAGCGGTGTCCGCAACTCGTGCGACATATTCGCCAAGAACTCGGACTTGTAGCGCGACGTGAGCGCGAGCTCAGTTGCTTTCTCCTCGAGCGCGCGACGCGCCAATTCGATTTCCTCGTTCTTGCGTTCGACTTCGGCGTTTTGTTCGGCCAGCAATTGCGCCTTGTTCGCGAGCTCTTCGTTAGTTTGCTGCAATTCTTTCTGCTGAGCTTGCAACTCACCGGCCAACTGTTGCGACTGCTTGAGCAAGCCTTCCGTCCGCATCGTGGCTTCGATCGTATTCACGACGACGCCGATACTGCCGGTCAGCTGTTCCAGGAACGCCAACTGCGACTGTGTGAACGGATGCAGCGACGCGAGCTCGATGACGGCCTTCACTTGACCTTCATAGAGCACCGGCAGCGCGATGAGATTACGTGCTCGCGCTTCGAGCAAGCCGCTGCGCACATGAACCATATCGTTCGGCACTTCTTCGAGCAGAATGCGACGTCCGTCGGCGGCGCATTGGCCAACCAATCCTTCGTGCAATGCATAGCGCCGTGGGCCGGAATTGGTTTGCGCATCCGCGTAACTCGCCGTCTGCGTGAGCAACGCCGAACCTTGGTCATCCGTATCCATCACGTACATGATGCTTTGCTGCGCATTGACGAGCGGCGCCAATTCGGCGAGCAACTTCTCGCTGACCGTGAGCAGGTCGCGTTGACCTTGCATCATGCGGCTGAACTTAGCGAGGTTGGTCTTCAGCCAGTCTTGCTCGGTATTGCGCTCAGTCGTAGCGCGCAAATTACCGATCATCGCGTTGATGTTGTCTTTGAGCTCGGAGACTTCGCCGCGGGCATCGACCTGAATCGAACGCGTCAAGTCGCCCTTGGTGACGGCCGTGGCGACTTCTGCAATTGCACGCACCTGCGTCGTCAAATTCGCGGCCAACAAATTCACGTTACCGGTGAGATCCTTCCACGTACCGGCTGCGCCAGGCACGTTCGCTTGGCCGCCCAAGCGGCCTTCGACGCCGACCTCGCGCGCCACGCTAGTCACCTGATCGGCGAAGATCGCGAGCGTCACCGTCATCGAGTTAATCGTATCCGCCAACGCGGCCACTTCGCCCTTCGATTCCACGGTCAAGCGTTGACGCAAATCGCCGTCGGCGACCGCGGTCACCACCTTCACGATGCCGCGCACTTGGCCCGTGAGGTTGTTCGCCATCACGTTTACGTTGTCGGTGAGATCCTTCCACGTACCTGCAACGCCAGGCACGACCGCCTGACCGCCCAGCTTACCTTCGGTACCGACTTCGCGCGCCACGCGCGTCACTTCTGCCGCGAAACCGTTGAGCTGGTCCACCATCGTATTGATGGTTTCCTTGAGCTGGAGAATTTCGCCTTGCACGTCGACGGTGATCTTGCGAGATAAGTCGCCGCGTGCAATAGCGGTCGACACTTCGGCGATGTTTCGAACTTGACCCGTCAAGTTACTCGCCATCGAGTTCACGTTGTCCGTCAAATCCTTCCACGTGCCGGCCACGCCGGGTACTGTGGCCTGACCGCCTAGCTTGCCTTCCGTACCGACTTCGCGCGCCACGCGCGTGACTTCTGCCGCGAAGCCATTCAATTGGTCCACCATCGTATTGATGGTTTCTTTCAATTCGAGAATTTCACCTTGCACGTCGACGGTAATCTTGCGCGACAAGTCGCCGCGCGCAATAGCGGTCGACACTTCGGCAATGTTACGAACTTGACCCGTCAAGTTACTCGCCATCGAGTTCACGTTGTCGGTGAGGTCTTTCCACACGCCGCTCACGTCTTTCACGTCGGCCTGGCCGCCGAGCTTGCCTTCGGTACCGACTTCGCGCGCCACGCGCGTCACTTCGGCGGCGAAACCATTCAATTGGTCCACCATTGTGTTGATGGTTTCTTTCAGGCGGAGGATTTCACCCTTCACATCGACCGTGATCTTGCGGGACAAATCGCCGTTCGCGATAGCCGTTGCGACGTCGGCGATATTGCGAACTTGGCCGGTCAAGTTACTGGCCATCGAGTTCACATTGTCGGTCAGGTCCTTCCACACACCCGACACGCCCTTCACTTCGGCCTGACCGCCGAGCTTACCTTCTGTACCGACTTCACGCGCCACGCGCGTCACTTCGGCGGCGAATGCGTTCAACTGGTCGACCATCGTGTTGATGGCTTCTTTCAGCTGCAAGATTTCGCCTTTCACGTCGACGGTAATCTTGCGAGACAAGTCGCCACGCGCAATAGCGGTCGAGACTTCGGCGATGTTGCGCACTTGGCCGGTCAAGTTACTGGCCATCGAGTTCACGTTATCGGTGAGATCCTTCCAGGTACCGGCGGCGCCTGGCACGTTCGCCTGACCGCCGAGTTTGCCCTCGGTACCGACTTCACGGGCCACGCGTGTTACTTCGGACGCGAACGAACGAAGTTGATCCACCATCGTGTTGATGGTCTCTTTGAGCTGCAGAATTTCGCCGCGCACGTCGACCGTGATCTTGCGGGACAAGTCGCCATTCGCGATAGACGTTGCGACTTCGGCGATGTTACGCACCTGACCCGTCAAGTTACCGGCCATCGAGTTCACGTTATCCGTGAGATCTTTCCACGTACCTGCGACGCCGGGCACTGTCGCCTGACCGCCCAACTTACCTTCGGTACCCACTTCACGCGCCACGCGCGTCACTTCGGCCGCGAAACCGTTCAATTGGTCGACCATCGTGTTGATGGTGTTTTTCAGTTCGAGAATTTCACCTTTCACGTCGACGGTGATCTTGCGAGAAAGATCGCCTCTCGCCACGGCTGTAGTCACTTCGGCGATGTTACGCACTTGGCCCGTGAGGTTAGTGGCCATCGCGTTGACGGAGTCGGTCAAGTCCTTCCACGTACCGGCCACGCCGGGCACGATCGCTTGACCGCCGAGCTTGCCTTCGGTGCCGACTTCGCGCGCCACGCGCGTCACTTCAGATGCGAACGAACGGAGCTGGTCCACCATCGTGTTGATGGCTTCCTTGAGCTGCATGATTTCGCCGCGCACGTCCACGGTGATCTTGCGAGACAAGTCGCCGCTGGCGATAGCGGTTGCCACCTCGGCGATGTTGCGCACTTGGCCCGTCAAGTTGCCGGCCATCGAGTTCACGTTGTCGGTGAGATCGCGCCACGTGCCGGCGGCGCCTGGCACCACCGCTTGACCGCCCAATTTACCGTCGGTGCCGACTTCACGCGCCACGCGAGTCACTTCGGACGTGAAGGCGCCCATCTGTTCGATCATCGCGTTAACGATGGTTGCGGAACGCAGGAATTCACCTTTGATCGGCCGGCCATCGACTTCCATGCGCATGGTCTCGGAGAGGTCGCCTTTCGCGACCGCGGAAATGATGCGAGTCACTTCGGTCGTTGGCCACAACAAGTCGTCGAGGAGCGTATTGACCGAGGTTTCCATGGCGCCCCATGCGCCGGAACGTCGATCGATGGCGACACGGTGACGAGTCTTACCTTCCTTACCTACCGTTTGGCCGGCACGCTCTAGTTCGCGCGCCATCTTTTCGTTCGATGCAACGATTTCGTTAAAGGTATCGGCGACTTTGCCTGCAATGCCGGTCTTGTCGCTCGGCAGGCGCACGGAGAAGTCGCCGTCGCGAACGGCCTGCAGCGCGCGCAAGAATCTACGCAAATCGAAATCGGCATCGATCACCGTGCCGCTGGAGTCGATAGCCCGGATATCGAGTTTGCTGGAGGGGCTCTGCTTGCTTACTGCGCCGGGTCGAGTCCTGGATCGGACATTTCCACGGACATTATTGGAAGGGGCCTTCGACTTTGTCTTGGCCTTGATGACCGCTGCGGCCTTACGACGCACGCGCTCTTGAGTTTCCATCGATGACTCCGGAATGACTGCTTACGCCGGCTTACTTATGAATACTGTTCGGACACGAATTGCCTTTCAGTTTTAATTCTGGCGATTTCTATCGCCGCACGGATGAACGACAAATCAATTGACGCCACACGCTTTTGCATCATACACGCGCATTTCGCTTTGTTATCCGCGCCCAGAGGCAATCCTCCGACTTTAGCCGCACTTTTCTTCGTCATGTAGGAAGCGTCCTACAGCGTGACGGCGGATTTCTACATTGCTTTCAACTAACCATCGCTAGACTTCAGAATTGTATCGCATACCTTCACTCACACCGCCTCAGCGCGCCCTGAAGACCCTCGAGAAGACAGCGCCAGGAGTGTGAGAGCAATTGATGCCGGACGATAACGCCGCGCCCCATCACGTTGCCAATCGACAATGTGGTCTATATTCTTGACGACATCGACATGCTGCCCGACTATGGCTCAACAGGCACCGCCCCTTACCTCCACAAACTCGCTGCTCCGAATCGTGCTCGTTGAAGACAACGACTACGTTCGCGAGCTGAGCGTGTGTCTGTTCGAGAATCCGGATAGAGCAGTCTCGGCGTTTGCCACAGGCGAGGAGGCACTGGAGGCCTTCATGGATCAACCTTTCGACGTCGTCATCACCGACGTCAGCCTGCCAAAAATATCCGGCATCGACTTGGCGAAGCGGATACTGAAAATCGCACCTGACACTTGGCTAATCATTGCGTCGGGCTACAAGCTGCCGGCAGGTCTCGATCAACTGGGGCCCAATGTGCGCATCATGACAAAGCCTTTCGAGGCGGATCAGGTCGAAGCGCTGCTTGCTGAAGTCAAGCAATCGCGCTCGGCGGCCCTCTAATCGACGCCGTTCGCGCTGCAGAGGAACAATTGATGCCTGCCGACGCTTCATAACGCATAGCGTTACGAGGTGAGGCATGAGCGTCGATCGGTTCGTCAAGTTTGCGCGCTGGAGTTCCTCAACCCTGGGTTCTCCCATCGCCTTTGTGGCGAACTGCGCGCTGATCGGCCTTTGGCTCATCACCGGTCCGCTCTTTCATTTTTCCGACACTTGGCAGCTGGTAGTCAATACCGTCACCACAGTATTTACTTACCTAGCCGTGTTCGTGCTGCAGAACTCGCAGAATCGCGATGCGAAAGCGATGCACCTTAAGCTCGACGAACTCATCCGCAGCGTCAAAGGCGCGCGCAATCATCTCGTCGACATCGAAAACTTTTCGGACGAAGAGCTCGCGCTGCTGGAAAATCAATTCCAAAAACTCTGCGCGCAAGCGCGGCGTCCAGGCAAGCATCCAGTCGGTTAGTCCGAAAAATCTCACGCTGCAAAAGGAGTTTGATCTACTGCTTGCGAACCCGCTGCGGCAGGATCGCGCTAAGCCAATCTTGGCTGCTTCAATCTTGAATTGGTTGACTCGAATTGACGATACCGGGAGGCGACTCATGGCCAGATACGGCAAGAAGGCGAGTTCAAAGGTCGAACGCGCCCTGCACGAAATGAAGCGCGGCAAGCTCAAAAGCGGTGGTTCGGGTAGAAAAGTGAAGAGCCGCAAACAAGCGATTGCGATTGGCTTGTCGGAAGCGCGTCGTAGCGGCGGCAAGGTGCCTCGCAAGGCGACTCGTAAATCGACTCGTAAATCGACTCGGAAGTCGACCCGTGCCTCCTCACGTAAGAAGAAATAACCGGCGATAACCAGCGCCGAAGCGCCTCTGGTCATCGCCTCAGGCCATCGCCTCAGGCCATGTAGCTTCCGCCGTTCACGTGGATGAACTGGCCAGTGATGTACGACGCATCCTTCGATGCAAGAAATACGTAGGCCGGCCCCACTTCGCACGGCTGCGCCGCCCTTTTCATCGGAGTTTGCGTGCCGAAGTCCGCCACCTCATCACTCTCGAAACTGGCGGGAATAAGCGGCGTCCAAACAGGCCCTGGCGCTACACCATTCACGCGTATGCCTCGATCGACCAATTGCTGAGCCAGCGAATACGTGAACGCTCTAATGGCTCCCTTTGTCGCAGCGTAGTCGACCAAGTGATCGCTGCCACGAAAGCCCGTGACCGATCCCGTGTTGATGATGCAGCCAATATCCGACAAATATTTGAGCGCTGCCTGCGTCATGTAGACGTAACCGTAAATGTTCGTTCGGAACGTATTGTCGAGCTGGGTCGGCGTAATCGCGCCCAATGCATCCTGCGCATGTTGCATTGGGCGCGATTACGCCG